>Ga0180732_1000015_pt1 | contig 255146 bp, 199 predicted proteins | sample KR11_01MetaG_FD_148674 | JGI IMG/M metagenome (GOLD analysis project Ga0180732, IMG submission 148674) | Groundwater microbial communities from the Olkiluoto Island deep subsurface site, Finland - KR11_0.1 MetaG | ecosystem: Environmental > Aquatic > Deep subsurface > Groundwater | place...
TAAAGCTTTCGCTCATGCTGGTTAGTTTTGTTGCATCAAAGAGAAATATCTATCGTGAGAAAGAAAAAAGGAGTGAATATCGGACCCAACTCATACTTGAGCCAGCATCCTTAACCGAAGACGTATGTATGTGTATCATATGTGGTTTTTTTAGACCTCAGCCAGTCATAATAAATGTCATAATCTTACTATGATTGGTCATGCACGTACACCCTGTATCTTATAAGCGTGCTGGTGGGGTGTATCTTATGAAGTGTACAGGGTGTAACTTATAACAAAATAAAAAAGGGGACTCTTGTTCCTATTGCATCATATCAAATTTCTTAGGTGCTCTGATTGACGGGGTTTGCTTTTAAATAGCCAGATAAAGAATAAATGGACCCAACGGGGTCTGATATTCAACACACTGGCCAACTTTTAGTTCATACGTGAATTAGAATTTTGGAATGCAAGAAAATCATCCCTCTTTTTTCTTTTTTTCAATAGGTTTATAATAGGCGATTCACATCTGCTTGATAAGTGGTTGAATGATAAAGAAAGATGAAGCAAAACTCTGTTTTCCAGAATTTACAAGAACAGGATATTCATTTGAATCAAGAGCAAGAAGTGATGATTTTACATCAGCTATCGGAAGAATTTCCATTCATTTCTCCCAGTTAGAGAAAACAATCAGACAAGCAATTGAATTTCTTTTGAAATTAAATCCAGCTTTCAGTGACATGATATTATCTGATTTAACATTTCGAAAAAAACTTGAGCTTTTGGAAATTCTAGTATATCATAATTTGAAACAAGACTATTTTGACACAGGGGACAAAATAGACCCAGAAAGATATTTTAATGAAATGTTCAAAGCCATTCGCAAATGTGCGGAATTACGAAATAAAATTATGCATTCATCATGGCCTGATATGTATGTTGGTGACGAGAAAAAAAGGATATCAAAAAAACTTAAAGGTAGAAAAGGTGTGAAATATGAAGTTGAAACTATGAACTCCGCCTACCTTTTAGATATTGACGATTATATTGTCACAATCTGGTCTGAAATCAAGGAATATTTTGAGTGTAACGTTTTTGATAGCCAGTATCTTGATCGAATATTATATGAATAGTGGACTCAGTGATTTTCCCCGAATTTTCCCCTAAATCGTGTAAATTAGAACTGTTTTTGCATTACACACCAATACCTATCCCCTGCAGGAAACTGCAGGAGAAAAAAGCCATGAAGGAAACGAAAACAATAACCCTAATAATCGTGGGAACGGGAAACCCCAAAGCCGAAGATGTGAACATAGTGAAGGGATCGACAACCGAGGACATAAAGAGGTCATCTCCCAACCTTAAGAAAAAAATGGAATACACCTTCGTGAGGAAGGCGACCGGAGAGGCACTCAACAAAGGCGTGGACCTCTTTGAAATCCTCGAAGACCACGAGAAAGTGGATGCAAGTCCCAGTGCAGAACTGGGCGGAATGCGGGAAGCTATTTCCCGCTTCTTCCTTTTTTTCTCTGAAAAACAGGAATCCGTTATCCCTGTTGTATATCCGTCTTATGAGCCTCTCTCATATAAGCGCCCTGTTATCGTAGCAAAACCAATTGAGCTATTGGGAACCGACGCCCAGATGGAAGAACTTGAATGGGTGATGCATGGCAATGGTTTTGAAGGTCAAATTTATGGCCTTGGGAATAATTATGTGGGAAATCTCATAAAGTCTTGGTCAGGATACAAGCTTTACATTTTCAACCCGCCAGCTTGTGTGTTCTATGGCAAACACAAGAACTGCTTCATGCCACAGGGAGCTGGCTGGTACTTTGTGCACTTCGTGAGCGGGGATGCTAACCCGATATCAATGATTCGGGAAACCGAGAGATACATCGTCGAATCAGGGGGCGCCGTCTGATGTTCGGGAAAAAGAAGCCAGATAGTCATAACACAGAAGTCGATATGCCAGACCTGAAGGCTGAAACACAGAGACGCATCGAGAGCATGACCCAGGCGCATCAGTCTATGTGCCTCAAGGGCAATAGAAATGTGGCAAATTGGTATCATTCCATGTTGTTCTATCTCTACGATGTTCAAAGATTGCTTGAGAACCCTTCAAACTGTTTTTCTCCAATTCCCCGGTACATGTTCTCTTCCATGCTAGTAGCGGAGATTTTCAACTATCTAGATGATGGAACACCCGATGAGAAATTCTGTTATTGCACTGGCATCATCGACAAGAGGACAAACACCATCATGCCGACCAAGCTCCTAGGACCGGACATGAGTATCAGGAATCCGGGATATGTGAAGGGCGACTGGCGCTCGATACACACGATTCTGTCAGAACTTGATGAGTGGCATCATGCTATGCTTGCCCAGTGCCACTTGCATCCCGGAACCGGCCCCGACTCGACCCACCCATCGGGCATCGATATCAGGAACCACCAGGGTCTCGAAACCAATTATCCAGTAATCGGTGCAATATTCGTTAGGGATGGCTATTTACGGTTCTTCAGCGCGGAGAAGGAATTTGAGGTAGAAATATACGGCAAGGGGGTGAAGAAGATTGCTGACAAGTTGTACTTCATTGAAAACAATCACTAAAGCTTCTGGCATTAAGCCGACCGAACTCGGGGAACAGGATGTGCATGACAGACAGAAGCGCCTACCATTCTGGAACCAGGGAAAAATCAGCCAGTCCAGTATCGGCGTGGTGGGCTGTGGCGGCCTCGGGGCCGAGTATCTCCAGAAATGCGCCCGAATGGGAGTTGGCCGCCTGGTATTCTGTGATTCTGACATCATCCAGCTCAGCAACCTCAACAGGCAGCCATTCTTCGAATGCCAGAAGGGTGAGAACAAAGCCCTGGCAACATTGGAGAACCTGAAAGGAATATGCACGGCAGAAACAATGCTAGAGGCTTATGCTCTGGATTTCCAGGATCTGAAAACCATTTACCCGGATGCGTTCGCCAACGTGGACCTTATTGCTTGCCTGGTGGACAATGAGCAGACCAGGCATGACGTTTCGGCCTACGGATTGAAGCACGGAATCCCGGTGATATTCTCCGCTGTTTCTGAAACCTCCCTGAATGGTTATGTCTCTGTCCAGATTGGCGGTGGTCCCTGCTATAATTGCTCAAGCCCGATTGCGGATTCGAATCCGAGCAAGAAGCAGTGCGCTGATCCATCGGTCATCTACATCCATACGGTCGTAATTGGCGTTGCAGTCTTTGCCACGGCATGGCTGACACTGGGTAAGAATTTACCATGGAATTTCTATCCGCTCAACCTGGATGCAGAATCAACCCCCTACCTGCGGAAGAAAAGGGCTGGTTGCGAGGCCTGTGGGGGGATTGCATGAGCAAGGTCGAAACAATATTCAACATAATCTACAGGTTCTTCGCATTCCTCGGGGAAAGCGTCCTCAAGTGCCCTAATAAAGCATTCTACCTTGTGATAGTGATTCTCTGCATCCTCGCCCCGATGCTCGCAATAATCATGGTTATTGCCCTTCTCTGCGGGGTTTACAGGAGGCGGGCACTTGAACTTTGAAGAGCATGTGCGTATCCTGATTTTCTTCCTGATAGTGCTAATCCTCCTGTTCATCATCGCATTCACCTTCAACGTCCAGAAACTCTGGCTCTCCGCTCTCGGGTCCATCTGTATCATTGGCTGCATCGTCATAGTACTTGCGAGGTCCAAAGATGAGATTGGCCAGACAGATTAGGCTCATCGCGTTATCACAGCCAAAACAAAGCTGTTTCCTGAAGTCACTTGCGTTTCCGATGACTTTCACAATCGACCTGGACAGGTTTGCGAAACTCTATGCCACAGTTCATTCGGAGTCTGCGTTCAGGTCTTCCGCAGAGAAAAAGCTACAGGACAACATGCAGGTGTTTCTCCAGTCATTCTCAGCGGAATATGATTTTCATGCTCTGGAAGAAGACATGGCCTCGTTTAATCCATCATGTTTTTACACCTGCACTTACAACGACGCTAATCTACGCGGATTTATCGATTCCTTGTTGTTAAATGCAATAAGGACCAGAATCCTGCTTATCCTGATTCCCCATTCAAAACAGTGGCTCCTGAGCTTCCTTGTAGTATCAGATACCCAGATTAAGCACATCCTGACCCAGTTTTTCTCGAAGATACGCGAACTCAATCCCCGTGCGTATGAGAAAACGCTCTCAGGCAAGCTCATCAACCCCAAGCTTTTGACAAAGCTAACCCTGCCCATAGTTCCGGGCATAGACGAGATTTCAGGCCAGATACTTCAAGTCCCATCCAAATATACGGTCGTCCAGGCAGATGCAATAGAGATAGGCAAAATAGTCCATCCATTGACCGGAAACGCCATCGTTGACGCGCTCCTCCCTATACAAAAAATCAACCAGCATGTCGGAATTCTCGCTACAACAGGGGCTGGAAAAACGAACCTCTGCTACCAAATAGTGATTCAGTTGCACGACAACAACATTCCCGTTCTGATATTCGATTGGAAGCGTGATTACCGGAGCCTGAAAAAGCTCATTGACGCCGAAATCTATGATTTCGTAGGCAACAACCTGTTCACGTTCAATCCCCTGAAACCTTCGGGTGATCCGTCGCAATGGGTCAAGGAAGTCGCGAACATCATGGCAGAGGTCATTAGCGGGGGAATATACGCCTCCGGTGCCTTCAGCGTTTACGTGGACATATTGGACCAACTATACAGGGCCAATGGGGTTTACGATGGCTCTACTGCATATCCGACCATCTTCGAGGTCATGGAAACCCTGGAATCGTACTCCCGCAAGTCGGATTTATCTGACAGACAAAGGAACTGGGTCGCGTCCGCGTCCAAGCTGTTCAAGTCTCTGGCTGTGGGAAAGACCAGGGAGGCGTTCTCTGTCCGAGAGGGCATAAGTCTTGACGAGATTCTTTCAAAGCCGGTAGTAATCGAACTTGACGGGCTGGGCGACCAGAAAGCCAAGGCGTTCTTTATCTCGGTGCTGCTCCAGAAGATCAGGAACTACCGCATGCAAAAGAGAGACCGTGACACGCTGAAGCACGTGATAGTCATCGAAGAGGCTCAGAACTGCCTTGCCTCCAAGAACGAGGCTTCGACAACCATCACAACAACCTATCGCGAGATACGGAGCCTGTGCGAGGGCATAATCTCCATAACCCAGATGCCGTCCGAGCTGAGCAAGGATGCAATCGCCAATACCAACACGTTCTTTGTGTTGAAACTCGTCCACAGGGATGACAAACTTGCTGCCTGCAACCTGCTCGGCATCAACCCCAAAGACATGGGCGTGATTGAGGGATTGGAAATTGGAACCTGTTTGATGAAGACAGACGACATCTGCCTGGTGAAGATACCCTGGGTCGAGAAACCGATAGTGAACGATTCAGACATTGAACGGACAGTGCCACAGAGGGAAGACGTATTAGCAGACTTCGCCAGGCGCACGGACGTGGAAAACAGGGCAGACGACCTGAACGAAAGGGAATGGCTGGTTCTTGATGCGATTGCGGAGTCCACCGCTTACAACAACACCACGCTGTCAGAGGTCCTCAGATATTCCAACACAGACGTGAACAAAATTATTTTCACGCTGATAAACAAGGGTTTCGTCAGGTACAGGATGGCCAAGAAAAAGGGTCCAGGCAGAAAGCAGAAAATCTATTTCCTGTTCCCATATGGCGAGGAAGCCTACAGGCAGAAACATGGCAAATATTCAGATGTTGCACGAATAGGCATGGTCGATTGTTCACACACTCACACGGACATGAAGGAAAGTATAATTGAGCGAATCGGGAAACCGACCTATCCGCACACCCGCTTCGATATCGTGGTCAGAGATGGCAGATGGGAATCCCCTATAGAAATCGAGACTGGCTCGAACCGGAACCAGCAAATACGCATCAACATCGAAAAGTCAATAGAAGAATTCGGCGAAGCTTACTTCATAGTTTCAGACCGGAGAATGTATCATGCAGTTCTCCAACTCTGCGCGAATTATCATTTTACCAAGAAAAAGGATTTCAGCCTAGGCATCGCCCAGTTCGATGATTTTCTGGAAACAGGCGAATGGGACAACTATCTTTTTGAATAGATTATTTATGTGAAATATTATTAATTTACTCTCAATAAGGCGAATCATATAATTGCCGAAGTTCCCACTCAATCTGTTTTATATCTTTACGTATAGCAATTATTTCTTTCTTTTCTTTTGTATGCCAAATATGATTAGAACATTGTTTCACTAGGCATTTGTCGAATGGTTCAACTTGCCGTATCTCATCAATGATTTTTTCAATTTCCTTGGGGGAATTTGATCCAGACACAGTGCAAACGTAAGTATATCCATCTGGGTGATCTATACTTGCTAAGAAAATGATTCTATTTGTTTCAAGCTTATCTTGCAATTTATTTTTTATATCCTCAAACGTATTATATTCACTAGGTCGCATGAGCAAATATGCAATAAGAAACTTATTTTTTCTAACATTTTCTAAAATCATGTCCTCAGCAAGATGGAACTTATCTTTTTCAATGCGAACAAGCGTTTGTAACTTGGGAAGTACCTTTTTCAATTCACTCCTTTTTGCCTCATTTTCTGTTTCGTAATAGAAAAGAGTCCAATATACATCTTCAGCAAACAGTTTTGTTGATATTTTAGAATCTGGAATAATCCGTTCGATGAATTTGGCATATTCCTCTTCTGTAGGCATTTCTTCTGGTTCATAAACTATTGAGATTAAAGCCAACCCCCTCTTGCCTTGAGATGTATCTTCTTTTATAGCCACCATCAATGGTACATAATGTCTTAGATATTTATCTGTTTCTATGCATTATTAAAAACTCGAAGTTAGCTTAAATCCTTCTTTTCTCTATAGGGGCAATTAATTCTTCTCGAAGAATGGAAAGTGCTAGAGTAAAGTTGGTTACAGCATCTAATTTATCTTTGAATTTTTGGTATTTATTATTATCCTCTTTGAGCAAATAGTTATAAGCAAAACGTAATTCTTTCAATGAAACTATATCTATATCTCCTTTTATTATTTTATCATACGTTTGTTGTGCTTTAATATTAGCACATTCATATAACAATGATTGAGGAATAGAATTAATCAAATTATGATTCTCACTAAATCTTCTTTGTCTAACATTAGTATCAAGTTTTTCTATTATTTCCTCTGCGTTGTACTTAAAAGGTGCAATACTCATCTTTATTTTTGGTAATGGTAGTTTATAAGTTTAACTTCGACAAAAATCGAATATGCCTGAAATCCTCTACTTCTTTATAATTAATTCTTCTCTTCTCTCTATCGTTTTTCTCTCGTTTTTCCATTCCAACAGTCGTTTTTCCGTCGTTTTTCACGGTCGGGCGGCATGTCCTTCTTGCCCGACATTACTCATCAATCAAGGTTTCAACATGGGTTTTCCTGATTGGCTCGGTGCTTCATCTCGCGTTTTAAACAAGCTCAAATTTCCCAAGTAGAATAGATTTGGCTTGAGATTAGCGTTCTACATCAGGAAACGAAACCGTAACGATAACTCACTTTGTCAACTGCTCTATCATTCTTAAATACTTCTTACCTTCGATGGTAATCTTGCATTTCTTCCACTTCACATTGATATTATTCACAACAAAATCTACAGGTTCTATGTGAACGTAACCATCAATTTCAAGGTTTTCAAGTGCCTCTACTATCTCAACAGGGTTCGGGTTTATCCCTTTTTTTGTCAACCTCAACGGAAAATCATGCACGGATTGAACTTCATGAATCCCATCTGGGTCTTTGCCATAAAGAACGTAATCTTTTACATCACAGTCTTTTTCTTTTAGGTATTTCAGAATTTCCATCTGCAAAATATTTATTTCCATCTGCAATCACCTACTTTATTTTGTAAACCTGATATTTCTTACGAGCAAATATAGGAGCTTTTCTTATTCCCCAATCTCCTTTTGGACTATGTGTCTTCAATGTCCTGATGCAAGCTTCACCTTCTCCAATAGAATCAACCAGTGTCATCAAATCCCCTCTCAAGTAATTGTGCCAAATATTTTACATACAGGGCAAGCCCAAGTTGCATCATCCGGTCTCTCAGGATGTAATTTATTATCCAGGGATTTACTGCCCCCAAAATCATGATAATTTCTACACTCCTTTTCAAATGCATCTTTGCGTGATGTAGCATAACTGAATTTAAATTTCTTGTACTCCCCAACCCAGTCTTTCAGTCTTTTCTTTACATCGTTATCAGAACGCCCTACATAGTTTACATTGAATGAATCTCCGTTCATGTACCCTAACGCATAATTTCCAGCAGATGTTCTTGTGATTATTGCATCAATTTTTTCTGATGTGAGTTCATATGGTCCCTCCATACCTAATGATGCCATTTTACTCCTCCTAATCATTTCTTCTTTTTACTTCGTCTTTCCAGCTCTTCGCGAGCATATGCATTTATCTGTTGAATAACCGCGTATTTTATTGCTTCTGGAGTGTCTTTCCTATCTACTGCTTTTCGTTTCTCGATCTCTGCTCCAACATCTATCGCAGTGGTGATTAGTTCCCCAAGCAGTGTTCCTAATTCTTTAACTGGATCTTTCTTTCTTGTCATTTCATTCCTCCATGAATACCTACTGTTTAACTATGGGAGAGCACATTTCCATTTACCAGTTGTGTCATCTCCTTTTGCGCGATTGTTTTCCCATTGTAATGGCTGTAGATTGGAGATATCATCGCTGCCACCATTTGACACTGGATTAACATGGTCTATCTCCCATCCCCATTTTGATGTGTCTCCGTATTTCTCTCTTTCAATCCATGCGCCACATTTGTCTTTTCTATACTTATCCTTGTCATGTTTTGGCTCAATTTGGGCTTTCGACCAAACCGCATCGATTACTTCTTGCGTGAAAGATGAGTCATTTATTCTTGTATTGCTACTTCTCATGTCATACCTCGTTAACCATATTCATCCAATGAGGTAATAAATGTTTTTAATATTTTACAACATGTTAAATTGTAATAAGAAAACAATTATATCTCCCAGACGCTATTTCCCTGATTGAAATGTCAACAGGAAAGAATGGAACGAAAGATGTAGAAGCTCGTTTAGCAATAGTTATCACCGCTTTTGTTCTGGCCCTATTACTTTTTATAGTGTATGGCGTGATAGAAAAGGGGCTTGATCCATATGGTGCTGCTACAATCATTGGCGCTTTATTGGGCATGAATGCATTCATTATAGCAATATTGAAACTCAGACAAAAAAGAGATGAAGAAAAAGAAGAGTTAAAACAAAGTTTACAAACTTGTAAAAATGATTTACGTGATTCCCATGCTAAAGTTGAAGAGCATAATAAAACCATATCGGAAAATGAAAATGAAATTAGAACCATCAAAAAGGAACTTGAGAACCTCAAACAAGAATATGATACACTAAACCAGTTAAAAGATGAATTAGAAAGTAACCTAACAACCACCTCAGATGAATTAGAATCTGCAAAAAATGCCTATGAAAAGACTAAAAACGATTTGCTTGAAACCGGAACCAAATTATCCGACGCTCTTATTCAAATAGAAGAATGTAATGTAAAAATAAATGAATTGTCGTCATCGGTTGAATCTCTAACAAAGGAAAATCAGAAAAATGAACAATTGGTTCAATCCCTTACTGTAGAAAATACTAAATTGAAGAATGATGTAAATAGAGCTAAAAATGAAATAATCCAATACTCCAACACTATAGAAGCATTTTATTCAAGAGTAGCTACTACCTTAGTTACTGGCGCACGGAAAATCGAAGAGCGTCATCTGTTTCGAACTGGGTTGAATAAAGATGAGTATATTTTTATGGTCAAGAATAATGGAACATCACCATGTTACCGATTAAATGGTAATTTCATCATCCACAGACGTGTTGGAAATCCAATATCAATACCCATTGAGTATCCTGCCATCTATGAAGGTGCAATAATTGAGTTTGGACCTACAGAAATTCAGATGGGTATAGAATGTCTAGGAATTGATGTCGTTCTTGAGTATCAAGATCTTCTTGGCCGGCCTCATCGATATAATCATTCTATTTCTCCAGAAAGAATTCATGTGGAGAAGACTTAAATTAGAGGCGAGTACATCACCCGAGCCTCTTCACCTTATAATTTCCTTCTCAGAGCTTAATCCCTCTTTGATAGCGCTTTGATGTAATTCTGGTGAGCTAAGCAATCATACATGAATTGCTGTGTTATTTTCATCTAACATTTCTTTTTTTGGGCTTCTCCATGTAATATCTTCATGAATTCCTCCAAATTTATTCGCGTATCAATTTTGTCGTATGGAATTGCAGAAACGAATTCATGAACTTCCCCCCATGATCCAAATGTAATCCATTTATCATCAAGATGAGGAAAATGAATTATTCTGGCACTCTCTTGTTCTTTTTCAACAAAGTTCACTACTTTCTCCATTGAGGCTTTTGTTAGATTTTCAGCCAATAGAAAGATTTTCTCCAGATTATGATAGCTATATCTTTGAAAAAATGAATATCCATGTTCCTGCATAAAATCACTTAGCTTACTAAGGAAATTATGGTCTTCTGGGTGCTGAATGCTACATATGATTAGATTGTTCTCCCCCATAACTTCCTCTACACTTGGCTTTGTATTCATTAAAATCAAACCTCCGAAACATAAATGCCTATTAACTATAGATAATTTGTCAAAGGGTTCTGTTGCATTGTCGGAGATCTTGCTTAAGCGTTGCATTTGGGGCCAGTGTTGCAGAGCGGATGTTATTTTCGAAAGTAGCTTATTTTTATACTGCCTTTTCTTCATGCAAGTGATACTATGAAATTAAGCGGCTACAATAGAGAAAGAAATATTTCTGAAAGTATAACCATAGAGAAAACATCTGAAGGCTGGAATATTGGCGGCTTCGGTATGAAAAGAAGAAATTGTGATAGAACTGGTGCTCCTCAGCTATTTATCTGGTGTAGTGAGGTAAATATATCGTGTCCCCCCGACTTCGGCTCACTCATGATGCAATTGTGGAATGAAATTGAAAGAAACAATTTGAGCGAGGATGAAATTCAATCTCGTTTAGATGAATTAAGCGGTTGGCTCGGTGTGGTTTAGGTCGTCGAACTACTTGTGATAAACGATTAATATACTTTCCAGTTTGTCGTCCCAGGATTATTAATAACGCTTAAGGTTATGCAGAGTAATAAGATTTATTATAGGATAATCTATCGGGGTAATATAGTGTTTGACCATGGCTCAAGTATTTATTTCTCATAGTAAAGACGACAATATAAGTCAGAATTTTTTTGATAAGTTATTTCGTTCCGTTAATCATAAAGCATTTTGGTACTCATGGGAAGGTCCAACCCCACCTCATGCAGAGACTTTGATAAAAGCAATCAATAACTCAGCATCTCTTTTTGTAGTGCTTTCTAAAAGTATGGAAAAACCACATACACGTTCATGGATTGGTTATGAAGTTGGGATTGCTTCCGCTCTTAATAAAAATGTATGGGTTTTCGAACCAGAAAATGAGTTCTATAATGTTCCTGTTCCCTATGTAACAGGATATTTTCAGTTTCCTAAGTTATTAGAAAAGTTGAAAACATACCCCTTCTATAATCTAGTTGAAACAGCAGGAACCGAAATAAATCTACTGGGCAAACCTCAAATTAGACCAGGATTTATTGAATTCATAAACCTTTATAATACAAGGTGTTCCCATAAAGATTGCAAAGCGAGCTATTATGTTGAAGATAAACAAAAATCAATCACAATAAAATGTCCAGTTTGTCGTAGAGACCATTTAATCAAATATCAATCTCCTAATAGAGAATAATTTTACAAATATCAACTATAAAACAGCCCTACTCACCCCGGCTTCCTCACCTTCAGTTCAGGCTTTCCAGAACTAGGTCCAGCCCATCCATCAGGTATATTCTTCGGTGGCCGACCCACACAACTGAACTTGAGTTCATACACTTCTATGTCATCCAGCATTCCTATAAATCTGCTCTTTCCCTTAGGTGCTGATTTACTGGACTTCGCTGCCTTTGCAACTTTGATGGCATCTTTCCATTCCTGCCTTTCATCAGCAGTCGCTTCCTTATATCTCAGTTGCTGGGCAGATGACATTGTCCTGGCATATTCAGATGACCTCAACCAGTTCAGATTGCTCTTCTCAGGGATTAACTCAGAGACTCTCTTCCCGCACTTGTAGCATTTGTACTGCCGTCTGAGAATATATTTGCCTCTGCTGAATCCGTCTTTGCAGATTTTTGGATTATCGCATCTTGGGCACTTCATTCTGAATCCCCTCTCAGCCTGACAATTGCCAGCTTTTCAGAGTCATATTCCACTTCGGAATGCTTCAATCTCCAGAATTCCAATTTCCATTTCAGCATCTGGATGCTTGTTTTTGGAGAAAGTTCTTCCACCAGCTCCTTCAGTTTCACTTCGTTCATTTACACCACCTCTTTTTAAGTTCCCTTTGGCGAAGCGAGCCATCTGGTTTTTGTGTCTTTGAGATAGTGAAGCTTAGAATAAGCTGACCAGAAACAAGAATGAGTGAGCTGAAGCTGGATGGGAAAAGAGGTAAAGAACATGTCAGAATATGAATTATTATGGCGTTTTGTGATTATTCAATGCCTTTTCTATGGATTCAACATCCCAAGAGGTTAGATAATAAATTGGTATATCATGTTGATTTGAGTTAAATATATTTAGTTCTACAAATTTAGGTAATACTGAAATCACAAGGATACCGATTGATACATTCTGTGTATTCATGTATTTTTCAATAGCACAAATAGCATTGTACGTAGTTAAACCAGATTTGAATATCGAATCAATCAATAGTATTTTTGTGTCTTTTTCTAAATCTTGAATTATATTTTGAGGTTTTATTGGTTGAAAAGTTGGAGTGATACCCCAATCATCGTTAATAAAAATTGCTTTTTTTTCATGTCTTACCGAAAGATTGAAGGTTAATGGTGCCCCAGAACTACCCAATGAAGCTAATAAATTATACGATTGAAAATCATCCACAATCAGATACAATGCCTCTAAAATCGTACTTAATAATTTAGGATCTGAGTATAACCCCCACTCATCATATCTATCATTGTAAATATTCTTATAACATTTTTGGGCAATGGCTAAATTTAAATCATTATCTAATATAGTCGAGATATCAAATTGAATTAATGGTAGATCTTTAAGTTTGCCTTTCAGCTGAATACCCCCATGTTTTTTCCATATATTGAAATAATGAAAATAAAAGTTCATATTCTTTATATTTATCCCCTATTTCTAAACAAGAACCAATCTCATGCATTGTTCTCCCATATTTGTGTAACATTGCATTTTGTTCTTCTTTTGACATCGCTTTGTTGTATAGGCCATCAATGCCTATTTTATATAGATAATTAATTGCAAATGTTACTTCTGGCGAGTCCTTTACTGGTCGATTTGAATATTTTGAAAATAAGCCATACATATTTTTTAAAGGACAATGGTTTCTTTCTATCTCTATACCAGTGGTTTTTAATGCATGAATTGCTTCATTAAAATTAACTGTTCCAACATCCTTTTCCATTGACATGAGTAAGTGATGGTATGCCTGTGAGTTTTGATATAATGCATAAACTGCATCCCCAGATGGGTAATCGTTAGAGGTAAGACCCTGTGAATAATTGTTTTTAAAGGGCTCATCAATACTTTTTAAAAGGTTGCAATCTTCGTAGACATTTGAACGTAGTATTTCGGGCCCTGATGAGATAAGTTTTATTTGTGACCCAAAAAATCGGGCATGATCATCTTTAGATTGAAATAATATTTTTGATAATTGTTGTAATTCCATTGTCCATTTGCTGTTTATTCGAGGAGACTGTCGAATGGTTAATAATTGTTGTAGAGCTTCATCTCGTGTTCCTTTTTCCAAATTAGAAAAATCATGAACATCATAATATCCAAATAATATGCGCATTGATTTTCTAAATTCATTAAACGCCATTCAGGCACCCCCTATTCGTGTTTGATATGCCACTCTGATTGTATGGAATAATAATACTAATAGGAAAATCCAAACCCCCACCATTACGAACATTTCAATGTATATATTAGATTGAACCTTTGATGAATATAAATACAATGGTATATATGCCAGTAATAAAATAACACTAAGAAGAACAAATACCACTAAATATTTCTGGCTTTCTCTTCTATTGTGACCTTTCGGAATTTCGTAATTACTTTGTAATTTATGAAACTCGATAAGTATCCTTATAAATATTAGTGAAAAAACAAATGCAATTATCCATGCAATATAATTATATTTGTCAACATCATTGCAAATAGAAGCTAGCCATCCGGTAATAAATAACGCCATGATTATTTCAGTTACGTTTTCGAATCGAATTTTCAAACCGTGATTAAAATTCTCAGGCTGGGCATTTGAAGTCATAAGCTTTCACACTTTTTCTAATCTTTCTGCAACTTCGATTCCTTTATTAGTTATTTTAATTAATACTTTTTTTTCTGTTGGCCAAATTTTAATAACTAATTCATGTTTTTCTAAAGCATTCACATGAAAATGAACAGATGGTGCTTTTAGTTTTATCTTTGTTACAATCTCACCAATCGAAAAAGCTTTTTCGGGATTTGAGAAGAGTGCTTTTAGTATAAGTCGTCTTTTTTTGTTTTCTGAAACGCAATATAGGCTATCATTATCAACAGTCATGTGCTGACGCTCCTTGTTGTTCCGAGATATATTAGGATATACTTAAACATTTCTTAATTTCAATTGATATACATTCATATCAATCTATATTTTTATGTAGGGTAATGCAATTCCTTCATTTCGTTAAGCCTGTTTGTGCCAGCGCCTTCGGATCCCTGCTTCTCGATATGAATTCAAGTTTTCCTTCTTTGATTTCAACAAATCCGATTCTTGCCAGAAACTCGACATCTTCCTCAATATCTTTGATTTTTTTGGTGATATTTGTCAATGAACGAGATACGCTGTTGCGATGAACTTTATATTGTCGGGCGATTTCAACAATCGATTTTCCGCCTTTAAGTAACTCCATAATGTCCTGTTCTCTTTCTGTTAACGTGGCCATATACACACCGTAACTTGATAACACAGACAATCTTTTTAGGTTTATCAACATATACACCCTTTACAACGTGTTTAAGTTAATTTTATATACGCCAATCTCCATATGGCTCAACCACGGAGGAGAAAATATGAAAAGATGCTCTACACAGATTCTTGCGAACTGGTCAATTCACAGCACTAAAAGCAAATCACCAGATGGGGTAATTACCTCCTTTCCTTCAGTTGATACAGGGCATATTCCACACCATGGCTCCTGTTTGCAAATCTCTTTTCTTCAATCTGCTTGTCTATCCATTTCACTAGTTCTGGATCTATTGTCACACTTATGGAGCTTTTGTTTCTCATTATTATCCCGCCTTGCTCTGCACTGTAGAAAATTATATAATATGGCTATGTTATACAGTAGTGCAGAGCATGACTGTGCGGTGTTAAATCATGTGAATCGTGGAGGAAGTAGATGAAGAGAACTCTTGCGATAACCCTTGTGTGTTTACTAATGACTACAGCCAGCATTGGAACTCTAATCAGCATCAAGCCGGTTTCTGCAAACCAAACTCAGCCAACAACCATGGCAAACATCTTCACTGAAGGCTTTGAGGGCGATTTTCCTGGGGAGTACTGGATTGTTGGCGACTGGGATGCTACAAATGGAGCAGATTACTGGGACGATAACGCGTACAGGTCATATGGGGGAGACTGGAGTTGCTGGTGCGCGGACATTGGGACACATAATCCGGACAAATACGACGACTACATGGACGCCTTCATGTACATCCTTGTGGATCTGAGTGGGTACAGTTCTGTAACGCTGTCCTATTATTACTGGCTGCAATCCGAACTCTCATGGGATTTCCTGAAGGTCATGTATTATTCATCTGGCGCATGGAATTATCTCGATGCCCACAGCGGAAACAGCGGGGGGTGGTCTTATTCCTCAATATCAATACCATCAACGGCCACGCGTGTAGGATTCTATTTCGATTCCGACTCATCCAACTGTGCCTATGAAGGTGCGTATGTCGATGATGTTTCGCTTGACGGAACCGCTGTCGAGTATTATGTCACGGTAAACACAGACCCGCCAGGCAGGACCTTTACCTCTGACGGAACACCTTACTCGAATGCGGTCACCTTCCTCTGGACAGCAGGAAGCACTCATACAATCGCCACTACATCTCCTCAAGTAAGCGGGACCAGCAGATACGTCTGGAGTAGCTGGAGCGACGGTGGTGCAATGAGCCATTCTGTTACAGCTACCGGAGAGATGACTTACACCGCGACTTTCAGCACAGAATACCAGCATACGATTTCAACAAGCCCGTCCGGCAGGAGCTTCACAATAGACGGCTCGCCCCATTCGTCTAGCCAAACACAATGGTGGGCATCAGGCTCATCGCATACCATCGGAACGACTTCCCCGCAAACAGTTGGCACCACAAGGTATGTGTATTCTTCCTGGAGCGATGGAGGTACAATATCTCATACGGTTTCGCCTTCGTCTGCCGGGGATTATACAGCAACTTTCAATACAGAATATCAGCTTTCAGTGACCAAGAATCCAGCGCAAACCTTGGGAAACATTAAACTAGGAAGCACCTGGTACAACGGAGTATCAACAGCATCTGCCTGGTTTAGCTCAAGCGCTTCTCCTGCAATCGAAGTCACCACACCCGACACAAGCGGCGGCACAAGATACGTGTTTGGCTCATGGTCAGGCGACAAAACAGGTTCTGTAAACCCGACCACTGTCACAATGAACAGCGCCAAATCTGTGACTGCCAATTACAACACACAGCATAATCTGACAGTAGATTCAGCACATGGGACGACTATCGGAACCGGCTGGTACGATTCAGGCTCAATTGCCAATGCAGGTCTGACATCGGACGTGGTCAGCGGTGCAACCGGGGAGCAATTTGTATTTACGCAATGGTCCGGCGATGCCACTGGCCAGAGCTATTCGCAATCTGACGCAATAACAATGAACGCACCGAAGACAGCCACTGCCAACTGGGTCAAACAATATCAGCTGACTGTGAACTCGACACCGATTTCCAGCGTTAATGTTTACGCTGACGGGGCGGCAAATCCGACTGGAACAACATCATTTCAAGCATGGTTCAACGAAAGCACAACGCATACCGTCAAAGCTGAACCAAGTGTCACACAAGGTTTAGACACATATCAATTCGTCAACTGGACGCTGCCATCGGGAACATCTACTGACAATCCGGTATCGATAATGATGGACAATGCAAAGTCAATAAAAGCCAATTATAAGCTCCTCAGTAATGTCGGTTGGATAGCTGGCCATGTCTATGAAAGTGATGGAACAACACCCATTGCCAGCGCCAATGTAATCATAGTGGGTGGGTCAGGAAGCGATATAACAGATTCCTCTGGCTACTACAATTTAACAGTTGAGCCAGGCACTTATAATCTGTCTGCGAGCAAAAACGGCTATGTCACCGGAACGATTCAGGTAAGCGTCGTTACTAGTGTGACTACTACCCAGGATTTCTCTCTGACATACATTGATCCTAGTGTCCAGGGCTGGGCTGTTGGATTTGTCTATGAAATAGGTACAACAACTCCAGTCTCAGGAGTTACAGTAACTGCAACTGGCGGGACAAGCGATATAACTAGTACTGATGGATTCTATAATATCACATTATCTTTTGGAAGTTATACCCTCACTGCTACAAAAACAGGTTACTCAGCTGCCTTGGATTCAATTACAATAATAGCAGGCCAGGAAATTTCGACAAATCTGCATCTCACCAAAGATAATGATGACTCACCGCCAGATGATGTTCCACCAGACGGAACAATAGAAGGATATGTTTACATTTCAGGAACCAGCACACCAATCAATGGCGCAATTATTCAGATTCAAGGTGGCTCCAGTGCCACAACAGATTCAACCGGATATTATTCATTAACTGTTTCAGCGGGAGCCTATAGTGTAACATCTAGTAAGGAAGATTATACCTCGGACACAAAATCAGTTACTGTGAATTCAGGCCAGACTACTACAAGAGATTTCTACCTTATTTTATCCATTCCACCAGGAGATGACACAGACTCAGATGGGCTTCCTGACAGTTGGGAGCAGACATATTTTGGAAATCTAAATCAGGATGCAGACAATGACTTTGACAGTGATGGTTTAACAAACCTTCAGGAATATGCCATGGACACAGAACCAGACAATGATGACACAGATGGAGATGGAATAAAAGACGGTGATGACCCAAATCCACTTGTTCCTGAGGCTGGTACCGACGAGGACATTTTAACAAATCCCTGGCTCTGGCTTGTCATAATACTTGTTATTTCTGCAATAATTGGTGCTGGACTATATTCCCGAAAGAAAAAGAGAAAACCTGAAGAAAGTCAAGAAGATGAATCATTGCCAGAATCAGAGGACACATCACTACATGAAGTTGGTAATGTAGAAAAAGGTGTAGTTGCGGTAGCCCCTAGTATTCCTGCTATGCAATGGAAACCATTGACTGGTAGACAGAGGGAGCTTGCGCAGGGGCGGTTTAAGGAATACAAAAGAAAGTTGAATAAGGACTACAAAGGAGGGAAACTGACAAAAGATCAATGTTTGGCTCGGGTCAATAAACGTGAGGTTGAACTAGGATTGAAACCCCCCCTCAGCACTTAGAATTACAAACAGAGTGCATGTTCAAAATCAAGTTGTAGCTATATCCACGGAGGCAGGATAGATGGTAAAATTGGGAAAGAGACAATATGCAGAGGATGAGTTGAAGCAATACAAGAAAAAGCTGAATAAAGCTTACAAGGCAGGAATCCTCACAAAAGAAGAATGTTTAACAAAAGTGAATATACATGAAATTGAGTTGGGACTGAGTTCACCTAACGATTTACATGTAACTCTTCCTCCCGATGAAAAGAAAGATGAGGTAAGTATAGAAAAGAAACCAGATGAAAAGCCTGATTCAATAGAGCTTGATAAAGAGCCAGATTTCACAGAAGAAAATAATGAAACAACCATTGACCCAGAGATATTAGAAGAAAAACCTGACACTATTGAGTCTAAAGATATTCAAGAATCAACTGATGAAATCAAGAGGAATCCAAAGAAAAAAGGTATTGCTATTTTTGTTATTGTAATATCGATTATTTTAGTATCAGCCCTCCTGTTTGCAGATATAGATGGAGATAATCTTATAGGAATCAATGAACTGAATAACGGTACTGGAATTTTCAACTCAGACAGTGATAATGATGGATTGAACGATGGGATGGAAATTGAATTGGGAACTAATCCCACCTCTCCTGACACGGATTCTGATGGATTGAGTGATAGTGATGAACTAAACATTCACTCCTCTGATCCAAAAGATTCTGATTCCGATAATGATGGTTCTTCTGATTCCCAGGAAATTAATGAAAGGACAAAAATCCTTGATGATGATTCCGATGGTGATGGCTATGTGGACGGTGTGGACCCTAAACCACTTGATGCATCTTTTCCCGTTTTAGCAATCAATGACACTATGGTTTTGGGCCGGGGAAAAGGGACCTATAGTTATTCTTCAGACATAGAAATTCTAGTTTTTCCACCGTTTAGGGAGCCTGAATCAGAAACTGGGTTTCCTGCACCATACTGTCCTCCTATTTCAATTTCATGTTCAATCAAAGATGTTTCAATAGGTGTTAAGCATTATTCAAGCTATTCAACAAATTTTACCTTAAGTCATTGGTCATGGCTTGATTTGGGTGGCGATCATATTATTGTACGTGTCCAATTTTCTCTAAACGCTATTGTTGATGCAACTATTGGAGAAAACACGGAAGGAAATTTTAATTTCGTTGTCACCTTTGAATCAATGACTGAAATAGCAAGTCAATCCATTCCCTCAAAAGATACGGTTCTCTACGAATCAATCGATAAAGATATGGAATATGTGGATTATGATTCTCTTACAGGGACAAAATTATTTTACGAAAAAAGAAGAAACAGCTTCTATGATTGGCGCTTGGATGTTCCCATATCATTCGATGCATATGCAACAAATGTCCGCATTAATCCGAATTACAATACAGCCAGTGTGGATGGCTATGTATGGATTGGAAGATGGGTCGGTTCAGTTGACTCAGAAAGGTCAGATTTCATTAATGAGTTGAAAGACATGTATCGTAGTCTTGATCTAGTAAATTATCCCGATGCTACGCCTTCCGTAGTACACGGATCTGGAACAGCCATTGCTGTTTGGACTATTGAATTTGAATTCAGCGTGGTGACAGATGGGGACTCGCTTTCAGGTATCAAAGCCGGTGAGTTTTCAGAGCTTCCAGCATTTTATCCAAATGCAGTTCCAACAGACCTAAGTTTCATGGTTCTTGACGGCACAGATACGGTTGCACGTGTGGAAGTCGGTGAAGTGAATTACGAACTTACTGATTACTATTCAACATTCAGTAAAATCAATATAATTGATTCTTACAACGAAGACAATGTTATTGGTCAGGGCTATTATTTCAGTGGTTTGCCTTTCTCGCAAAGCGATTTGCAGGATGCTTTGATCGGGAATTATCTTTCTTTATTCGCAGGAGCAATAGAAACCAATCAGCGAGTTGAAATCTTAATGGATATTCCAGGTTTCATGGAGAGAATAATGTGGGAATAAAAAAAGAGGTATAACCATGGACAAAAACGAGAAGAAAGTTTCACTGTTTGCTGGACTCGGAATAATGATAAGTATTGGTATTGGTGCTCTCATTGGCTGGATTCTCGGTTTGGTGATTTGGTTCGTATTCACAATCTTCAGCCCAATTAACATGGCACCGCCATTGATATACCAAATAGCCTGGGCAGTATTCGGGGCATTGGGATTTCCTTTCTTAAGTAAAAAATAGGTGATAGTATGGATGAAATAAATGAAGAACAACAGATAATGAAGCAAAAAAACAATAAAAAGAAGCTGATCGGAATAATTGCTGTAATTATAATTATCGCAATATTAGCAATAGCACTGATTGGCTCAGACACAATAAGCATTAGCAGAGGAGTAACTATGAGAGAGCTCCAGCTTGACTTTAATAATGAGGATCATGATTATCGGCATTACAATGACGGAGATACAGTTGTTTTAGTAGACCGAATTACATCTCTTGAGATTAAAACAGGTATTAGTGGAAACCCTATTACGATATTGGAATTCAGTGCCAAACCACTTCCAGAAGTGGAATTGAACACTCAAACTTCTCCATATTCATGGGATATAGTAGAAAGTAGCACTGAAGACTGGTATACTTATGATCCATTTTCAAGTACACCCGTTAAGACTACATTTGATGGTGATATAGCTGTATTGGAAGATATCTCAGACACATACCATGTTGGAGATATGGTAAAAATCACACTACGTTTCAAATCGGTTGATGTTCCAGGTGTTTGGGGTAATGAACCTTACACAACAGAGAAAATTATAGAGACAATGCCAATTATTGGTGGAATTACTGCTGATGAAATTGAAAAGGTCTAACTTTACTATTTCAGTCAGGTGAGGTTTGGAGAGGCTTCCTCTCCATGAACTGTCACCTCCTGGTTTTGTTGATTTGCAAAGCAAATCAGCTTTTGCCGGGACAAAAGCGAACACATAATGTTCTTTTTAATTCTACATCGTTCACTTCTTCTGGAGTTTTGCTATTTTTTAACATGTTATTTTCTATCAGATAATTAAATAATATATCATGGAGTTACACCACTCATAGATATTTAACTCAAAAAGTCACGAAGGCAGGAAAATATGATCAAACACTGGCTTTACTCAAAGAATGGGAATGTATACGGCCCTGAAGACGCTCCGGTTATGAGAGCTTTAGCACGAGAGGGGAAATTATTGTCTGATGTTCCAATTAGTAGCAATCTCATACCATTTTATGGATGGAAACTTATAAGGGACGAACCCTTTGTCTTTGCTGAGTGTTTAAAATTTATGGCGGAATCTCATTTGGAAAGGGGTGAACCTGAAACCGCAATGGATTGCTATAAAAATGCAATTGCGTGCCATTCTTTAGAAGGGAAAGAAATAGCTTTGTATATGAGCATCCTTAGTAGTACAAAAGAAATTTATGGACTTATTTCGAACAAATTAGATGAAGAAGACCGTGAGATATTGAAAGGTGTTGAAAAGGGGGTTGGGAAATTAATAAACTTCGATAACCTTCTTCGAGAAGAGTATTCTGATTGGTCACTTCAATGTCAGTTGATAATCTCAAAATTATACCCTAAAAGTTCAATATACTACAAAGAGTTGCAGAAAAGAAAAGGAGAAATAGAAACAAAAATTAAAGGCCAAAGACCCGACTGGTGTCGAATTTCTTCACTTGTCAATGAACAGTCAATATTACTGAGCACTCTTGCGAAAGAAACTCCAAAATCTATGTTACAGAAAACCATGTCTAAATGGCTGGAATAGATTTTATGTTACACATTGAGGTGGTTAAGTAATGACTTCTGCTGAGATAATAAAGAAATATATTGATAAAATTGAGAACGACGCAGGGAATATAGAAAAATTAGCCATTGAAATGCTGATGAAGAATACATTTCAGTATCATCCTTCACCACCTGACGTAGCAGTTATTGGGATTCCGCGTTACACCTGGAAACTTCCTACACCTGAGATCAAGCAAATTCAAAGGGAGGCAATACGCAAATATCAGGCTTGGTTTGCAACCTCTGCCATCCTGGTGAAAGAATATTTACCACAGCGAGAGGACGAATTCGCCCAAATTTACGTTAAGATTAATTCATATTTGCATTTTGATATGAAAACATGGAAACCAGAAAATGAAGCATATGTCGATACGTTCATTGACGAATTTAATCTCCAACGAAGCATGGTTATGGCAATACCTGGTGTGATTGAAATCAAAGAATTCGATGTTCGAAAACTAATAAGTGGCGAGCTAATCGATGATGAACTAGCAGAAGCTGAACATTTATTCGAAACCAAGCATCTTCGTGCGGCTGGAGCGGTTGCTGGCGTTGTGATAGAAAGATATCTCAGAACATTATGTGAAACTTCGACACCACCAATTCAATACAATAAAAAAGATACTATTGATCCTCTTGCCACTGCTTTATACAAGGCTCAGAAAATTGATATTACTCTCTTTAAAAAGATTCAATATCTTGCCAGTATTCGGAATAAATGTGATCACCCAAAAGACATCATGGCAAAAGAAATTGAAGAACTTGTTAAAGAAACTAGAGCACTGACTTCAAAATAATAATTGCGAGATGACACTCAAAAGCTGTTTGATTTGAGACATCTTACATTATTTTCCGAAATGTTAGAGAATACAAAACCAAAGTCGTGGGAGTAGGATTACGCATGCCCTGAACGACGATTGCGGTTTATCAATTCATCAATGCCCAGACAATATTCAAACAAAGGTTTATTATCTTCAAAATACATATAGAGATTCGTGATGCGAAAAATAGAGCTGGAAACAAACGAAAAGACAATATGCATCAGGGAACAATGCGATAACCTATCCCAGTGCGTCGAGAGATTGAGAAATATTATTGAACGCCAGCCAGGAAGAAAGGATCTGTACTTATTGAGAACATTAATGGAAAATTCTTTAACCAATCTCCAGGATAATTATTTGGGGAAGGTGTGAATGCAGAATATCGCATTGAAATTGGAAGCCTGCAAAGTAACCCTGGGAGTCCCATTCGACGAGTCCAGGAAGAAGATGTGCCCGGTTTACAAGAGATTGAGAGATTATCTGGAGGCCAGAGGCTGGACTAGAAAGCATTATCATGCGGAAAACGTGCATAACGGTGGCATGTGCTGCTTCAAGTACGAGAGGTTGGAACCTATTGACTCTGATATCGATGGGATCCTCTACACGGTCGAGGTAACCATCAGGGGCACGGAAACGACCTGCATCGTGAACATTACAGTCGATTCATTTGACCCGAAAGACAGGATGAAATCGCTTAATCACGAATCCGAGGCGGCGCTTCTCGATTCCCTGGTCGTTCTCCTGAGGAAATCCGAAACCCACAACGCTTGAAATGTTTTTTCAACTCATCCACTAACTTACCCTGCATTACGTTGTACACCAAACCATATACCTTGGATGAGGTTATCGACTGTTAAGCCAGCGATGAAACATATGGGCTATTTTTACTATGAAACCAAATATTATACTCACGGTTTTCCGATATGCTTTTGTTGATAAGAATTTTGCCGAGTATGTTTTAATATACGACTTTTTAACATCTTAAAAATTATTAGCAAGTCTTTTATATCGTTTGTCTCATATTTGATTCAAACATCTTTGGAGGGAAATAGTATGAGAACACCGGCAGAATTATATGTTAGAGAAATCAGAAGGAAATTGAAATACTACTTTGCGGCTTGGCTTCCAGGCGAAGAATTGAAATTAGGAGATGTTGGGATTTTGGAAGGGGATTTTTTTAGGAGGGAGACTACTTTAGAAGCATTGAACATCTCTTTTACTGAGAGACCAGACACAAGCCCCACTCCTATTGAATTGGTTTCACAACAAGGTACTTCTTTTACTTTGAAAATCTCGGGCGAGGCCAACGATGCGATACCTGTCTTGCCTGTTAACAAAGCGGGAATTAGTTTGAACTTTAGCAATGAGGGGGCATTTGTGTTCCAAGCAGCTGAAAGTTATGAGCCAACCATTGAAGATATCGCTACTCTAAATGAGCAAATACTACAGGCTCATAAAGAGAGGAAATGGAAGGAAAACTGGGCAGTTATTACCAAAATTGTGAAGGTCCCGTACGCGACCATCATAATATCCAATTCGCCAAACTCAGAAATTATATTTGAAACCGATGCAGCCCTTAAACAAGGCATTGTTGACCTGGGCAAGATGGGCACTAATTTAATGTGGAGAAAACAAACCGGGGATTTGATTAAAATGATTGGTGCACGAAATATTTCTCCCTTCTTTCAGCTTTCAAAGCTAAAAAGAAAGTGGCTTTTTGGCCCGCATTATGCAACCATGAAAATGAGTGAGATTTCCTCACCATCACTTTCATTGGAATCAATCACCCCAGAAATTGTAAGAGAGGATAAAGAAGTAGAGGAATCGCTTGTTCTTGATGTGATTTCATATTCGGAGGAATAAAAGGGTTTCAGTCCAAAATAAAGATGCCACTGCTAATTTTTAACATGCTAATTAGTGTTAGTAATATTTATAATCAGAGTCTAGCCTACTGTTTAGTTAATCAGATTCGGGAGTGATGTTATGGCCGGGAAGAAAAACAAGTCAGGGATGAAAAAGAAAATAACGCAAGATAAGAATGTTGTGGATGAAATCAAAACACGAAGTAAAACCCGCTTACAGAGAATTGTCATAGACGAGGTTCTTCCTGGCGGAGCTTACAGGGTTTTATCTGCCGAGATGAAGCCTTCTGCAAAGGAGAGCAAAGTGATTGATTCAACCGCCTGGGGTGAAGAGGTGGAGCATTATTTGGATTGGAAGCAGCTGAGCAACCTGCTCTCAGTGAAACAACCCGGAGAAGTAGGGGAAGGCCAGGTGTTCCGGATTAAACAGAAGAGGGCAAAAAGCATAAATGATGAGGTGAAAAAGGAAGTGAAGGCAAAGACAAAGAACCTTCTCGCCCGGGAAGGAATGACCCAGGACGAGATGAAAGGGCGGAGGCGATAATATGGCTGTGAAACCAGAATCGCTTTGCGTTCACGTGCTGAATGTTGGCGACGGAGATAACATCATTATCCAGTTTCCTGAAGTAGATGGCCAAAGAAAATTTGCTGTCGTGGATTGCTATAACTCAAAGAAGACACTTGACTATCTGAATAAGTTAGGAGTAAAAGAGTTAGAGTTCGTGTGTGTCACACACCCACATTTTGACCACATCCGGGGAGTTCCCAATCTTCTAGAAGCATATAAGGGCAAGATTCGGGAGTTCTGGGACAGCGGGTTCAGGCATACCTCGCTCACACATGAGAATATAATTGATGCTGTGCAGGATGATCCCAATATCCGGTTCAGCCGTGTGACCTCGGGCATGGAGAAAACTTTCAATAACGTGAAGGTGAGCGTCCTCGCCCCGTCCATATACCTGAGGAACAGGTATAACAGCTACGGTGTGAACATAAATAATGCATCCATTGTGCTGAAGCTTGAATACAAGGCTCCAAACGTGGTGAACCCGTCTGTAATCATTCTCGGTGGCGATGCTCAGTTCCTGAGCTGGTCCAAGGTGCTTGAGGAATATCCGAACTATGTGAAAACAGACAACCCGGATCAGTTGATTACAGTGGAGAAATCGTTCAATCCGTTGAACTGTCATGTTCTGAAGGTATCGCACCACGGCAGCAAGCACGGCACGACCCTTGAGTGTGTGGAGACATTGGACCCGGAGTATGCTATCGTTTCATGCAGCGGAACATCGTCCTACGGGTTTCCGCACGAGATAGCCATGCTTTCCTTGAAAGAAGAGACAGAGATGGACAGGATATTCTTTACCGATTACTCGATGCCTGAGATGCCAAGGAGAGGTACAACAATAGTAATAAGCAAGGGAACCACCAGCCATGAGATTGAATGCTTGGGAGAGGAAAGAAGTGAGTTAGCCAATCCACCGGAAACGACGAGGTAAAGATTTTCTGCCGGTATCATGTGACATTAATAATAACGCACTAATTGGGGACATAATTTCTCGCATTCTCCTATCGTCCAAATTATCACCCCTTTTTTTTATTTTCAGATTGTTTATTCCGAGAATTCTGAGTTAAAAAAAAAGGGGCGGGGCTTTTGACTTAAAGCCTTTGGAGAGAGATGCCCCGCCCAAGTGGGGAAGAGTTGATAGTGAATGGGTTGCCCACATAATATTCCTTTATCCCCAACTCTGAATGTCGATCTTGACTTTAAAGGTTTCGGGGAAGTAGATGATTCCTGATTGGGCTGCTATGGTGCCTACTATGGGTGTTGATTTTCTTATCAATATTATAAATTAGCATATTAAAAAATAATAGTCTAGCACAAGTTTAATTAAGCATAAATCTATTGTTTTCTGAAAATTGGGAGGATAAGGAAATGATTGATAAGCACAAACTGGCAAATGATAACATATTACTTTGGCTTGGGACAACTGGTGGGCAAGACAACATTGATAATGTTTTGATATTAGCAGGTGGCGATGTCTTATTTTTAAAAACAGTTGAGAAAATTCCGTTGTGGAGACCGGATGTTCGAAAAGATTTAAACAGTTTAGATTACAAACAATTCATTCAAAAATACAATATGCCAATTGACAATATCGAATTATGGAATTATTTCAAAAGAGGAGTAGATTCAAAGGAACTTCCTGCATTTTCAAAAATTAATGCACATGAGGAATACAAACGCATGATCAGAAAATATGTTCACAGTACATTGCAATTCAAAGACCCTGAGGCGAAAATCAAAGTTCTTGATGAAATTATCAGGGAATGTGAAACTGAAAAATTTAAAATCCAAAAGAAAAAATAGATTGCTCTTGGTCATCTTAACATTGGCTAATGTAGAAGTTTTGCAATGGCTATAAAAGAACTAATTTCGAACGCTTATGATGTGGGTGCATTAGATTTAAAATTGACCATTAATAACTCAAAGTTAATTATTAGAGATAATGGAAGATAGATAGATAATATTCGAAAAGCATTTCATATATCTAGAAGTTTAGTCCTATTGGGTGCATAATTTCGGATTATGCAAGCGCCCCTTAAGCCAAGCTTCGAGGCTCTTAAACATTCTTCGCATTGATTACATTTAGTAATATCCAAAATTAGATGACCGTTGCTTATACTCAAGGCACCCCTTTTACATCGTGCCGTGCACGCACCACAGCCAACACAATTTATTGCTTTTTCGATTAAGATTCTAAAATGACTGGTTTTATTTTTATCAATAGTAATTTCGATATTAGAATTATTGATATGATAATCTGTTGAAATTATTGGTAATATTTCATTTATTCTTGATGAATAATGCTCAAATTTCGTCGAGAAAGATAAAATTACTTTACAACTATTGCCATTGTTTATTGTTTTCTGTGTACCAATGTATAAGGATCTTCTAGGGGTTGCCCACGCATTCCATCCTCGACCAGATATAAATTTTTCTTTATCTTGTATTTTTAATTTATGCGCCCATGATTCTAATGATTTGTTAAATTCATCAATCATTTCAGGATGAATTTCTTCAGTTTTTTGCCAATCCTTTTCTGTTCTATAAGGACAACACCAACATCCTACTCTATCAAATTCATTGTATAAGGAATTATATGGAAGTCTATTTGTGGCAATGTACTCCCAAACGTCACTATCATCCCACTCTAATATAGGATTAATTTGACTTACAGGGACCATCGGATTGTTGTCAATGAATTTATAATTTTTTCGCCTATTAGATTCCTTTTTTCTTAATCCAGTTATAAATCCTTCGATATTATTTTCAATGGCATATCGGGATATTGGTCCAAATTTTAACACTTCACAACACCATCGTAATCTTCGTGAGGGAACTCCAATATATTCTATCATCTCATAAAGAGTGACAGGTGCTGTAACTATTTTTATATCTAAGCCATAGAATAAGCTAACCTCTCTTACGTATTCCAAAGTCTCAGGAAATTCCATACTTGTATCTGAAAACACAACGTTTGTAATCCCTGTTCGAACAGCAAGATCTAGAACCACCAGGCTATCTTTACCGCCAGAGAAACTAACAGCAAGTTTTCTATCATTTAGTTCTAGTATTCTAGAGATTGCTTCGCTCTCTTTGGAAATCATCAATGCTACATAACAACAGAAATATTAAAGCTTGTCCTTGTAACAAGGATTATTTCTATGAGGGGCAATTAGATTTCACGTTCCCTATCTCTCTCTCGCCAACGTTCTCTCATTTTTTCACAATACTTTACCATCTCATCTTTAATAGTCATTCCGTTTCTTTCTGTTACATCTGAAATTATTTTTGTTTGACCATCAATGAATCCTGACATAACCCATCTTATTTTGTTTTTTTGCCTTTCTGACATTTCTCCACACGCTTTATCAAAAACATAATCAGGTATCACAGGTTCTATTTTTTCTCCACTATTAATCATATTATCTGATAACATATGAAAAACGGCCAATGCTCTTCGTGGGATATACTCTTTATCATTTAACATAGATTGAGTTAATGCCACTGTAAGAATGCCATGAAGTTCTAATAATTTTGATTTAATTTGTGGAGTATCCATTTGGTATCCTTCCCATCTTACTTTCCTTAATTTTTGTACTATAATTCCTGGAAACACTTTCTCTCCCTCTATAGTTATAATTGATGCCTCTTCTAAAATTGTAAGTATTTTGTCTCTTGGAAGGTTACTGTGATTAACTTCTGCAATATCATCAATACCAACTTCATCTAAACGTTCGAGGATAAACATCCATGTTACTTCTATAGCAGTGTTCAAATAGCCTTTTGTACGAGGATATTCTCTAAATATCCATCCAAGTTCGCCAATTGCGTCCACTAGCCAATGAGGGGGTGGATCCTCTTCCACATATGTTTTGATTATGTCTGTAACTTGAAACAATGATAATTCACATCGTTGACAAAATTCGCTCCCGTCTTGAGTATATACCTTACATATTTCACATCTTGCCAACAAATCACTCCATTATTGATAATGTTGGGGTTTTTACGTCCTCAGCTAATTTAGTAACGATTACACACCAATTCTTTTCTTTGGCCTTGTTTTTCAAGTATTTGAGAATCGTTTTAGCTCTTGTTTCATCATAGTCTTCCATAACATCATCAATGATGAAAAATGGAGTATCAGGGATATATGTTTCTTTTAATGCAATTTGAAGAATTAAGGCTATTGATAACATCTCTGATGTACTCAGTGTATTAACTTCCTGAATAACATAATCTTTTGTTTTTGGATTCAACCTCTCAACATATAGTTTGTATTTATTATTCAACTTGATAGTCTTAAATTCTTTGAAGTTCAAGGTTTCCATCATTTCTTTAATATTCTGATTGAATTGACTTGCAGCCATTTGTTTTTGTTCATCTGCCCTTTTCTCAGCATATTTTATAAGTTCTTCTAGATTTATATTCCATAAATTCAGGATTTTCAATGCAATTTTTGGCTTTACTTCCTTACCATTTAACTCAATATTTGTATCAAAAAGTTGCTGGCTTATAGTTCCCAGTTTTTCAGAAATATTTTCCCTTTTTTTATCGAGTTCATCAAGAAGCTTCTTCAAATCACCATGTGGCCCTAATTCCTTATCAACATCTTCCTTCTGTTTATTGAAATTTTCAGCTTCACCTTGATATTTTTGAATTATATCTTCACAACCAGAAAGTGCCGCTTTGATATTAGCATACCGTGATTTTTCTGTTTCTTCTTGTGAAATCCTATCCTTTATTTCATATTTCAATTCTTCAATTCTTTTTTGATTTTTATCAAATCCCCTAATAAGGTCTTCTTTTTCTGTATTTAACTCCAATATTTTACCATTAAATTTGTCTTTATCATCTCTTAATGAATCTACTCTCTTTACTATCAAATTATATGTGATTTTCCCATCCTCACAGAGCGGACATTTTGTCTTTTCTTTCTCTTTTCTCATACTTGCCTGTGCTGTGATAAGCAAATTGAGTAATCCATCCAATGCATTTCTTTCATCAATTAATTTGTTAACTTCTTCCTGAATTTCCTTTTCTCTTTTCTCCTTGTTTTTCTTGATTTTCTCAAGGTCAAATTTCTTTAATTCTGCCTCATATTCTTTATTTTCCTTCTGAATAATTTTGATTGATTTTTCTATTTCATTTAATTTCCCTTTGGTTCCTTTAATCTTTGTTTCTTCATCAGAAATTGCAGTTCGTTTGTTATCAATCTTTTCAATCAACTTTTCTCGCTTTTTTATTAGTTCTTCAATATTTGTATCTTCAAATTTTGTATCATCAAGTTTTTTGTCTAATTTTGTCTTTTCTTGAATCAGGTTAGTCTCTTCCTTTTCTAACCGCTCTCGATCTTTTACCTTTCTATTTACAGTTATAACTTGATTTGAATATTCATCCCTTTTATTCTTAAGTAAATTCAAAATATCTTCGTATCGTGCAGCCTTAGACAGTTCTCTAACTGCCCATTCGAAATCATCCGGTTGGTCCCGGCCATCAACATTTCTTAATTGACGTAGTATCTTTGAGTTATTAGATATTACTCCAGCTAATAAAAATCTAGGATCCCCATTATGAGGTAAAGAAATGTAATTACCATCTCGTGTCACAATATATTTGCTGGTGACATCCCCGATCTCTAGTGTAACTTCTGCTTGTTTGGAATGTACATTTACAAAACCCTCTTTAGGTGAAACATCTTCCGTTTGTATCCCTAGCTTAATAGCTTCTTCACGAGGATATTTTCCGAAGTCTCCATCTTGAGGTACTGAGAGGACTGCAGAAAGCGCTCTGAGAAGGGAAGTTTTTCCACCTGAGTTTGATGATTTTAATAACCAAGTTTTTCCAGATTCTAATTCATAAACGTGCTCACCTCGGAGGCCTCCAACTTCTTTAACAGTCAGTTTAGCCTTCATTGTTGTACACCTCTTCTGCGATTTTACTAAGAACTTTATCTAGCTCTTTTTCAAATTTGTTAATATTTGATTTTTTTGCTCCTGCAAAATTTTCAATTTCCTTTTTAAGTTCTTCATTCATCAGACAAACCCCCAACCCTGCTAGAAATCATAATATCAAAGTGACTCCACTTACTCTTTTTTTTACCTAGAAGATCTTGAACCTGGGAATGTAAAGTTTGATATTTTTCTGCTGTCATGTTCTTAAATGAAAAGCTATAGATTACTCCAATACTTCGTCCCCTTCTCCTACTGCTTTCTCCATCATCATCAACATGGCGAAGTAATGAAAATTGAAAAGGCTTTAACTCTATACCTAGATTTGCATTTTTATCAATTACTGGAATCTGTTCTTTAAGTTCTTTTCTTGATTCATTTTGATAATAGTCTTTATAGCCTTTAAAATATACACTAATCACTAACATTCCACTTCTTGGGATATTTTCCAAAGGTATCATACACTCCACACACCATTTTTTATACATTCAATTACTGTAATTTGACGAGCTTCTCTAATCGTTGGACGCTCTAATTCCTTTAATCGATTGATAATCACTTCAGTGATATATGTTTTATCGTCATCTTTAATCTTGCTCATATCTATGAGTTCGTCAACAACTCCTATCAGTTTTTCAATGGGAACATCTGGCACTTTTATAGGATACAATCTAGTTTTTATAGCTTCATCTACGAGGTCAGCACGATTTGTTGTTGCACATACAATTGTATGATATGGATTCATTGCGTCTAGTTCATGAAAAAGAATAGAATTAATCGAATAATGCCATTCTTTGGCGAGATCCACTCCCCTAGATATCATTAAACTCTCAATATCATCAAAGAGAATTACCAATTTAGCATTACTTTTTTCCTTTTCAAGTTCGAATGATTTACGAAAAACGCCTCGTAATTTTGTTTCAGCTTCTCCCCATTTTGGTGCAGCAATTGATGCCCCATCTATCATCATATAACTTACATTTTGAAGAATTCTGTCTAGCCTAATTGCTACTTGTTTTACAACCTCAGTTTTTCCTGTTCCGGGAGGACCTTCTAATAAAAATCCTTTAAATGGTGCATTTTCACCCATTGGCCCATATCCTTTGAAAAAATATTCACAGGTTCTAGCCATCAAATCTGCAATTTCCTGTAATTCAGGGAGAAGATTAACTTCAATGATTTCACTTGGACTTAAAACCTGAAGAATTTCATTTTTTGATTGCGACATATTATCACCTCTTCCTCTCTCTATCTTCTCTTAATCTTTCCATTTCGAGGATTACATAATCATCAAATGTAAAGATTAGATCGTCTCCTTTGTATTTCCAATCCTTAATAAGGCTTTGAACAGTTTTTCCATCGATATTTTGTAGTGCTCGAATGATTTGACTTCGCGAGGTGGATGGGACGCGCCTTTTAGCCATGAATTTCCTCATATCTTCTTCTGAGAAATTATCGTTTTCATCATAAACACAGGTCCAAATATACATGAGCGTTATCCACAAAGTTTTTGGCCTCTGTTTATATGGAAGAATTGAGGGGTCAGACCCCTCGTCCATGTCTGCCATTGAATTTAATATATATAGAAGGACATAACCAGTATAAATATGAGCCAAACGGTCGGTTAGCTGCTGAGTTTTGGGTTTTACACTGAAAAATTGTTTGGCAAATTTTTTCATTTTGTCCTTGAGGATAATAGTCCTCATATATTTCCCCCGTTTGATATCAATTAATTCTAGTTCAGCAAACACTTTTAACGCATCAGACCAGGCCCGTGTTGTTGGAATTCCTCGATTCAATTCATCTTCTGTAATCTCATATTTTCCTTCAACTGCATTTTCGACGAAAAATTCACACATTTTGTAAAAAATTCGTGTTTGTGGATTTTGTGCTGTAATAAATGAACTATCTGCAATCATTCTAAAAATAGGAGTTATTTCTGGATCTATTGTTTTCATATCTCTAATCTTTGTATCTAAATCGCTATAGATTTTATTCACCAAACCGGAGAATTTTTCACAATCATCACAAATAAAAAAATCACCGACTCCTCTTTTGTTCATACCGCATTTTTGACAAATCATAATCTCACCATATCAAAGTATCTCGTTTCATGTATCGCAGTTATTGTATGCAATATTCGTGTTACGCATCTCATAGTTAGGAACCATAACCCTAAGGCATATATTAACTTTTGGTACACGATGTTTTTCTCATCTTTGTTAAGATTTTACTTTCGGTTACCTCCTCTTTACTATTATATATCAAAGTCTCCATTCCATGCCCATGAAATGCGTTAATTGTCAAGATGAAACAACAAATGATAAAATTCTATGCTTCAATTGTATGGGTGTAGACCCACATTTACATTTCGTAAAAGCCCATATATGTCAGACTTATCAACAAATGAAAGGTGCCGAAGAAGGTGTTTGCCATAGAGTCTTTGATTGCACACCTATTAAACTAGCTCTGCAAAACAAGTCATTGATTAAACCTCACCAAGGTCATATTGTTTGTCCTCATCCAAGACAGAATTTAGGCATGATTATTTATGGAAAGTATAATATTAGAGTTTTAAAAACTAACTATAGGGAATGTTTTGATGACTAAATAAAAAAAAATCCAACACATTCGCAGCACTATGGTAGCCATCAGAGATATCTTATCTTCTTTAAAGAATTAGCAATTACTTCCATAAATTTATTTCCTTGTTCTGGCACCCTATTCTTTTCATCCTTTCTTAGTTTGGGGTAAATTTCAATATGAAATGGAGTTGCATCACACTCTCTCACATACCTTAGTGAAAGAGCTTCCTGTGCTTTATATTTGATTTCAGAAAATGTCCCACAAACAGAAACATCATTCCAAAAGGAATCTATTTTCTCTAAAATCCTAATTTCATCATTAATAAATTCAGCCAATTTCTCACTTCTATCTGACAATTCCTCAGTTCCACATGAGATTTCTATATACGATTTTGCACTTCCACCGTGCCCATGAATTTCAATAAGATTTTGGGGATTTTTCAATTTAATAAAGTGGAGATAGTCATTACATATTTTATTGGGATCAAGCCAGTAATTGTGAGCAATGATACATTGTCCCCTGAGATGTTCAGCAAGAATAAGGGCGAGATATCCCGTATTCTCATCACCTTCTCTCCCACAAACCATCTTAGCGGTGCCACCTAGCGTATGGTGAGGTGCACCAATTACAATAGGTTCTGTTCCGAATTCAATTGTTAAGAGCTGACTAATGTCTCTTCTACCTAGATTATTCTTTATATCTGTTATATCCATATTATCATCTCTCTTTTATCCACTCACTTCTAGGCTAACCTAAGTAAAAAGCTGATAATTAAATATTCGTTACTAACAATTAGCATACTAATAGTTAGTATGGCGCCCTCAGAAGGATTTCATTCATCAGATTTAAGCAGTTCGTCTCCTGCAATTACAAGTTCAGTTAATTTACTGCCCTTATCTGTGAGCCAGTAATATTTTCTTGGAGGAAAACCATGAACTTCTTCCTTTTCAACGAGATCATGTTCAATTAATAATTTAAGCGATTTGTACATTGGATTGTAATTTACTCTTGATTCTTTCTGGATTGTTGTGACTGGTATACCTTTCTCAATTTCTTTATGTGCATATAAATATCGCATTATTTGAAGGGTGCCAACCTGTTTTCCAATGTCATCAAAAGGCATATTATTCTCATCTCTTCTGTAATGACTTTCCGTATTTATACTTTTGGTCATGTAATTAGTACATTTCTTAATTATTTAAATACATTAACGAAGGTAGAGAAACTTATATATGCAATAATGACAATTACCATCCTAGAGGGACGGAGGTAATAAGATCGTAAAGTTCCTAATTTGGATTAGAGGAAAGCTCCAAAAACCGAAATCCAAACAGCCTTTACATCAACCCACTGAACCCTATCATGACTCTGTTGTGATATACAGCCTAGAACGGAATAATCACAAAGGCGGTAGACACCCATTGCACCACATCTTCATACGATGATAGGTCGAAGTCAAAAACAGACATTTTCATGGCCACAATAGCTCAGTTGCCCTTTATTTGACGCCAATTAAGGGTTTTGCACTATAAATTACCTCATTCCTCCCCCGCCCATCGTGTTCCTCCGCTGGCTGTCCCCTTCCAGCTCAAAGCACTTAAGATTATATATGAACTCAACTCTTTATCGATTTTATAGACCATCTGGGTTCTTTTTTTAAATCAAAATCGATACCATATTTAAGGATATACAAAATTGGTCTCTTTGAAAAGACATCAGTTACTCTATAAATCGGTAATCCTTCAATTAAGCAATCATGAGATTTCTGGCTTGATACTTTTAACTTGTTCCAAGCGATATTTTTATCCTCAGTTCCTTTGATTTCGATTTCAAAACTTACAGAGTTATGTATTATTTTTAAATCTGAGCCATCACGTGTTTTTTCAAAAGTACAACCTGGTTTTTCTTTTCTAAAATAAATTTTTAGTATCTCTTCAGCCCGTTTTCCTATTGATGCACTCTTACCTCTTTCAGATTTAAGCGTATTAAGTGTAGATAAATCCTCTTCGCTGAGTTCAATTTTTATTTCTATCATATAATCTCCCCCCACAGGTAAACCTTTAGTTGCCACCCGTAACAAAAAACCCCTATATCCTTTAGCTTCTTAATATCCTCCTCAAATGCTGGCATCACACCCTTGCATATGATGATTCCAGTAACCTCTTTTTTAGTTTCCTTCTTAACCCAGTTCATGTATCTTCTCAATTGATTTACTGCCTCTCTTCCAATCTTATTAAGTTTTAATTCAGCAACTATTAGATTGCCTTTTTTATCTTCAAAAAGTAAGTCTATCCTACCTACTGGCGTATCTAACTGTCTTTTCATTAATGTTAGAGATTCTCCAATCAAACTTGGGTTTTTCTCGATGTAATTCTCAATATCTTTTTCAATAATCTCGGTTACCTCATCTGTAGATAAGATGGTTTCAATGGGTTGCCCCTCTAGTTCAGATAATTTAATAGCTGATAAAAGGACATCCACATCGTTCTCTGTTAATTCCCTCCAGGCTCTCGTTGCAGAGCCGATAGCTTGCGTTTCTGTTCTCCCCTTTGGAAATTTGATATCCAATGAAAGTTTCCTGGCAAGAACCTTATCGAATAGCAATGGCCTATCTAAAGTTCTTGAAGTAATAGGATCACCAAAGACAAGTACATCTCCCCCATACCTTTCATGTTTTGACGGTCGTCTTTCTAAATGAGGATTTTTGTATTTTGCCATAATATTTTTATCTTTAATTGCTTCGATTGTATCCAGTACTCTATCTATTACATAATAAGCAGTGATGTATTTTTTACTACCGATGCTAGTATGAAAGAAGATATAGTCACCTTTTTTGAGAGAGTTTTTCAATTTTTTGGCTCTCGTTCCAACATCACCATAGGTAAATTCCTTAAAAAGAGGGTCATCATGGTCGTATAAATATACAAATGGAATAAGTAAGTTCATATTTTCTCACCCAATATTTAGGTTATTACTCATTCTAATAATACCCCCAACCTTTGCTCATAATCGTTCCTCTCTAAGTCACGTAATTATCGCGCTGCAAATGAAAGCTAATATCAGTATAAAATACCTCGTTCTTACAAAATCGTTGCACCTAAATTCACCTGAAAGGGCTAATTCTGGGTCAGAAACGATACTTTAAGGTTAAAAAATTCATCAGGCCAAACACTGCGCTTACAATTCCAATGGCCAGATATTCAGCCCTATTGTCTCCATTTGCGGATGGTTGGGGTATCGTATTGATTGAACTATGAAATATCAAACACTAGTGAACGCAAAATGACTTTGATAATGCTGTTTAAGGATGAAAAACAGGAACACCATTCTCATCTACATAGTAAATTACTACAATGCATAAAACAATCATACAAATAGTGAAAAATAATAACCATTAATCAATATTTTCGACAGGAGCATTTTCTTCGTTTAATCCCGTGGCATTTATCTTTTAATCAATGCTTTAGCGTATTCGGAATATTCAATAGCTGGGCAAGTTCCGGCTTTTTGTAACCTAGCGAGTAGTGCAAAGAAGAAAAATATTAAAGCGTCATTTTTTTTACTTTCATCAAATACTGGTCTATTAGCATTATAAGAAATCTCTGCGGACCCATTTTTAAGTGCGCAAATAAAGTCAAGACGTTCAAGTTTCTTAAGATTAACCAACGCTTCTTTAAGAGGCGAACCAAACAAGGGTTTCCATTTGCTGTCAAGAGACAAAATCCCTGCAAAGATTGGAATTGGCTCGCGTGGTGTAAATTTTCCTCCAGCATGTGTAATTTCTGCACTTGTACGGTATAGTTTTCTGACTGAAGCAGCCTTTTCACCTGCGTATTGTATCATCTTTTTATCTAAAGCCTGTTTGACTTCAAACACAGCATATATGCTTTCAGCTGGGATATACATAGCTCCTTCATGTTTAAATAGAAATGGAGAGTACTGGCAATCATAAATCACAAGATCAATTTGATCGCTAATAGCCCCTCTCGAATCTATAACAAACGCTTTGTCAACAGAATATCTAGACGGCAGGTAATTTTTCAGCCAGTTACGCCAGTTAAGTTCAGAGTCATCACCTTTGCTACCCGGATGGCGAATAGCTCTTCGGCCAGTCGAAAGTTTAGCGACCATCTCTTTCTGTAAATCCATAAAAAGATGGGGAAGATTTACTTTTGATTTCCCTTTAGCCATTATTGTCACCAGATAATATCATTCCATTGTTCTTTTCTCAGAGAGGCGTCAGCATTGTTTTTCATGTTGACTTTATCGTTTTGGTCCACTAAGTCTGAAACTATGTTATTTGAGTTGGCTGGATCAACTAATTTTACATTTTGTACATTGTCACGTATGAATCTTAAAACATGCAAGATCTGTTCGCCAAGGTCATCACTGTTGCAGTTTTCAAGGGCCTTTATTGTAAGCAACTCAAGAGCAAATGATTTAAAATGGAGTGAATGTCTGAATTTCCATATCTTCATCAACTTAATCGTAGGCCTGCATTTCGCCTGGCTTATGTACTCTTTGTGCTTGGGAATATTTGTTTTTATCTGGCCATTAGTGCTCGTGACAAACAAATTGGCATCATCTGTTCTCTCGTCTATTTTTCTAGCTGGTACAACATCTATGTTGTCATCTCCATATTTAAGGCCAATTGCGACTTTCTGCTTATAGACAGGATATTTTTCATTCAACACTTTGTAAACCTCGTTATACATCTCAGAAAGTGAAGAGAACGCATTATGTTTAAAGTAAATGCATAAATCAAGATCATACTTTAAATTAATTGCTGTGCCTTTTGCATAAGACCCAGAGTAATAGAATGTAGCCATTTTTGAGCCATATCGTGACCTTACATAATCCTCTATCACCGCTCTCTTTTTCTTTAATGGCACTATGTCCGCTTCTTTCAAATTATACTTAGCTAGTATCTGCTCCATATATTGTTGTTGGGTTACCATTTTTCCACCACTTTGTTGCAATCCCCTTAATACTGTTTACCTTTAAATAATATTGGGACTTATAATCCTTTTCAACATGTTATTCATGCATAGCAAAAATATTTATCAATACAGTTCGATGCGTCTATGATGTATTCCTTGATTACTCATTTAATAAATCGAACAGTTGCCAAGGTTATTATATCATACCGTTAACGATGGCTTGGTGGTTAAAGATGATGAGGGATAATCAGGCAGAGTCCATATTCCATAATGTTGGTCAGGGCCTATTTTATTCTGGACGCATAAAAATGGCACATACAAGATCATTCAACTTTGTTTACGATTGTGGCACTAAAAGTCCGAGGCATTTTTTAGACCAAGCTATCACGGCCTATAAGAATCATATTCAACGAAACCAAATAGATTTATTAGTTCTGTCTCATTTTGATATTGACCATATTAATGGTGTCGATAAACTTTTGTCTGATGTTGCTGTAGATAAGGTAGTCATACCATATTTTACCCCTATAGAACGATTGATTATAGGATTGAGAAATCCAGGGGCTCCAGAAAAGTCAGATGATGAAAAGCCCTATGACTGGTACTTTGATTTCTTATCAGACCCTGTGTCGTTTTTAATAAAAAATAAGAAGGCGAACCAAGTAATTATTGTAGGAGGGGATTCTGAGACTGAAGAATATGCGAAAACTAAATTTAAATTTAGTGACCAATTCAGAGAGGATGATATCGGGAAAAATGATTTAAATTTTATAAAAATGCACGACGATTGGCAACTAAAAAAACAGATAAGCGAACACGACCCAAATTGGGTTCAAGAAAACAAACTGTTAGTAAAAAACCATTTACACAGTGTTCCATTATCAAATTATTGGATTTTTAAGTTCTTTAATTACAAGGTCGAAGAGGATACACTGGAAGGTTTTCATAACTGTCTTAAAAATATAGGTATCGACCCAGATGATTCAAATGCCCTAAGAGAGATAATACGAAGCAAAGAAGAACGAAAAAAAATAAAAATGAGTTATTCGAAACTTCGCATGAAATCAAATGACACATCACTGGTTTTATACCACGGACCCATTAAGAAACCAAAGCATGTATCCTTACTCTGTAATTATTGTATTCAACGTGGGTATGAATGTTTTCCATTTTACCTTACAAAACATTTATGTGAACACGACTCAAACAGATTTGGTCATTTATTAACTGGAGATATAGATCTAAACCACAAGAGGAACATAGAACTATTGAAACATTACGATGAATTTAAAAATCAAATAAAAATTGTTCAAGTGCCTCATCACGGCTCTGTGGAGAACTGGAACAGCCTCATTATGCTCGATCTTTTAGGTCATGAACGGTGGTTTACATTGTGGTGTGTGTCAGCAGGCATCCTTAATGCCTATGGACATCCATCTCCCGATGTCATTGATGAACTCAGCCGATGGGGTTGTGTTCAATGGAGTAATGAACATAATAGGATAACAATTAAGGGCGTTTTAGAGGTTTGAAAGATGGGCTCTCACCCCATCCCAACCCACTGGACATCTCACTTCACCCCCTTCCAAACCACAAAACATCATTTCCAGATTCAACCTTGCCCCTTGATTTGGAACGGCGATCCGCCCATCCATGAAGTCAAACAACATTCCTTAAATCAGATTAGATGCCTGGAAGAGGCCAGTAGTTTACTATACTACTTTTTAGCATGCTGAAATTTCCTAATTAATTTCTAATAGGTCAAAATAGATTACTATTCACTTACGTGAGGAAGAGTAATTATAAGGAAATGTCTGATTGAAAAGTAATCCGTAATCCTTTCTCTCGCAAGGTAAATGGAGGAATTAGGGTGGAAAAATTAAGGAAATTAATGATTGGAATTGTTGTGAGTCTTATGATCACAACCGTGTTTTCGGCATCGGTGTACGCGAGCGAGCCAGGGACAGAGACGACTGCCCTGGGCATACAATTGGGAGACGGCAAAGATCCGAGCATATTATTAGCCCCTGATGGAAATTGGTACGTGGTCTACATCAAATACAATCCCACTATGAACATTTATGACAAAATAGCCTTTAAAAAATACACCCCGACCGGCGAATTGTTGATAGCGGAGAAGATAATATCGTCAACCAGTCATAACTTAGACAAAGAAGAACTTGAGGTGGCCACAGACGCCTCAGGCAATCTGCTGATTGTCTTTAATTGTTATAGTGATAACGGAATATTTCCAGGGACGGGTTACCCATGGGACGATTGGGATCTAAGGTTTATCAGTGTCAACCCTCAGGGCGACATCCTTGTACCTGAACGACTACTGCATGATAGCATGTATTACGCCCACGCCATCTGCATTGTCTATGATGGCAGTTTTTTCTATGCTGCATGGTCAGAGTGGACATCTAGGGCGGGCTATTCGAATACTGGCTGGCGCACTTCAGAGCAATGGTTCGGGGCCTTTGAATTGAACGGAGACGCAAAATGGATAAAAAACGTAAAAAATGAATGGCCATCTGCGTCAGTATCTAGAATCGGAGAAATCGATGTGCAGGGAAATGACTTGTATCTTTCCTGGACAGATTCGAACCTTAACTATTGGGGCGATCTCTACATTGCTAAGTTTTCAACTGCAAACGGTGCATTGATTGCTGGACCAGTAAGGCTTGAGTCACACTCCGCCCTGGTTTCCCCGGCCGACGTGTACATTGACAACAACGGAGACATCCAGATTACTTCTCACGTGAGCTGGGGGAAGCCCGCCTGGCTTATATTCATGAAAGTGAAATCTGACCTTACCGTATTAGTTCCATGGAAGGATCTAACCATAAACCAATTCAGCGATTCGGGGTCTTCTTATGGCTCTTATAACTCCCATATATTAGACAAAGGCAATGGCTACAGCTATGTGGTTTATTTCCAACGGTGGACAGACGTAGATATGGACATCATGTACATGGAGATAGACTACAATGGGAATTATGGTGCCAATCCATACAAATATCTCTTGGACACTCCTGGCATGAGCCTATTGACAGGTACTTTCCTACAGCCAGCAATCAACATAATCGTCTATAGCTATAACGATTACGTGCCTGGTGCTCCAGGTTCGGATTACAAAGCTGGATTTTACTACATTGAGGGACCAACGGCAGTATTGGTAGCTATTCCGGACAGAACAGCAGTCTTGCAAACAGTGACATTTGACGGCACTGGCTCACAGCCACCCACAGGAGGTTCGATAATATCCTATTCGTGGAACTTTGATGATGGAGTTACATACACCGAGACGCCTACCAATGCCCCAGATGGTGCTTTCAACGGGATTACGACCCATGCGTACAATAACGGGGGTACGTACACTGTCACATTAACTGTGACTGACAACAATGACTTTACTGACTCGGACACCTGCACCGTAATGGTAGGACCCGACTTGACATTGGAGGCAGGGGATATAACGTATTCCGCTGGTACAGTTAGCGCAATAATCCATAACATAGGAGCACAAAACGCCGTCCCGTCATTCGGAAATATCGTGGCAGAGTTTAGGCAAAACGGAGTGCCGTTTGCAGAGGCCCTCACTACTATCGTCCCTGCATATGGATCGTGGGTTGCATCCGTTGCTTGGACGCCAGCAATTGGAACTTATGACATAACCGTCATCGTCGATCCTTACATAGCGCCAGGCCGCGTTGTCGAAGCCGATGAAACCAATAACGAAGCGACTGTTACGCTTTTAATCGGTCCTGACCTGACATTCGTGAACCCAGATGTCGATATTGTTTTCACAACAATCAATCCGACTTTCTATGTCATCACCGCAACGGTGCATAATATAGGAACCGAACCTGCGAACAATGTCGTTGTGGAATTTTACGATGGCGTCACCCTTATCCCTTCGCCCTTTACGATTTCCTCAATACCGGCAAACGGCGGGACAGGGACAGCCGGGATATTTTTGCTTGGTCCATCTATCGGCATTCACACAATAAACGTGAAAATCGACCCGAGTAACACAATCCTTGAAGCAAACGAACTCAACAACGAGGGTTCTAAGCTCTTGAGAGTAGGTCCAGACCTTGTAGTCGACTCAACGGACATTACAATCACAATGCCTAATCCGATACCCATAGGAAGCACAACTCCCATTACTGCAACAATCCGCAACATCGGTACGTGGAATGCTCAAAATGTCGTCGTGCAATTCTATGATGGAGATCCTGTTGCTGGCGGCGTTAAAATAGATGGCGACCAGATAATCGCGTCTATACCTGCTGGAGGTTTTGGACTGGCCACTGTTCAATGGACTAGCGTTGCGGGCTTACACGATATCTTTGTACTGATTGACCCATTAAATGCCATCCAAGAAGCAGACGAAGGGAATAACAAGGATTTCAAACCTGTCGTGGTTGGGATTCAGACGGCAATAAACCTAGCAAGCAACTATGACACAATAACCTTGCAAGCGACAACCTATGTGGAAACCATCACCATAAACAAACCAATCAAGCTCAGAGGTGCTGGCGCTGGAACAACTATTATTGATGGAGATTTAACCCTGGGCAATGTAATCCACGTTACAGCAGATGACGTAGTCATAGAAGAGTTCACTGTGCAAAACGGAGATAATGGCTATGGCATCTATTGTGACTATATAGACAACGTGAAGATCTCCTATATTGAGATTACTCATTGCATATATGGGCTTTACATGGACCACACAACCAATTCGAGAATCCAGCACAATGACCTTTCCTATAATGCCTATGGATTCTATGCATATACTTCCTATGATGGCGGAATATGGTACAACACCATACATCACAACACTGTTGGTGCAAAACTTGATAACTCTGTCATATGGCATTGCGCCAATTGGAACATTTTCCATGACAACGGGATAGCACTTTCTTATGATCCGCCCAGTCCAATTCCCACAACGGTCTTCGACAACAACAAATTCTACTCTAACATCATCGCTATTGAATGCGTAGACGCATCAAATCTCTCATTGACCAATAACATCATAAGCAACAACTCTGTTGGCATATTCTGTAAGTCTGGCTCTCCGACAATTGCCAATAATCGCTTGTATTACAACAGTATTGGGATTTACATTGCCCCGAGTTCTTCACCGACTCTCAGCAATAACGCCTTCTTTGGCAACACTGTTGATACAACTGCAATTGAGCCCAGTTTAGCTCCATTCGCCGTGGCAACTCCAAGGCACCAAACAATACAAACCTCTGAATACGCAAGCTTCGATGCCAGCCTTTCCAGGGATGTGAACAATGATGTCGTGGAGTATTCATGGGATTTCGGTGACGGATTTACTGGCCAGGGAGCCCAGATAACACACCAATACATGGAAAATGGCGAATATGTGGTGACTCTGACAGTTAGAGACGCTCATAACAATGTGGCAACGGATACAGCAACTGTTAACGTATTGAACAAACCGCCAATTGCAGCGATAGAGGTCTATCAGCTAGTGGATGTCATGTTAACTGTCGAGGGACGAAAAGACAACACCGTCACGATGTGCGTTTTAGAAAACGGTGCGATAATCGATTCTGTCTCTGTCACAAGGAACTCTGGAAATCCAAATGAGCAGGCAAAAACATTAACCCTAAAGAGATACCTTGGAAGAAGCTATCAGATATTGCTTGAATATTCGGCACAACACGAAGGAGCAAATCCTGTGAAGATAACAATAGCAGGCGAGACAGATTCCACCACAATCCATCACACATTCAATACTAAAGATGGGTTCGAACAGACAATAACATTTGGCATCGACGATGAACTAAACGACGTACTCGAAGGCACAACGACCTACTTCTTCGATGCTACGCAATCCTATGACCTAGATGGAACTCTACAGTACTACCATTGGGAATTCAGCGATGGAACAACTGCAGATACCCCCGTTGTTGAAAAGATTGTAACTCAGACACCGTTCACAGCAATACTTACCGTAACCGACAACGACGAAGCCATTGCCACAGCAACAATAACGATTTAGACAAATGGGAGCAATAAAGCTCCCTTCTTTTCCTTTTTTATTTTCTTTTTCTATTGTTATTACTCAATCTCATTCAAAGTGCTCTCCTTTGACCATATAATCATCAACACTCTACTATTTATTTCGTTCGGCAATTTTTTAATTTACCTTAACAGCTTATCCACCGAGTCCAGGTGATTTGCAATTACCTGGCCTTTCTTGGTAAGCCCATAATACTTGCACAGGGGGAATCCGCTTCCTACATCCTGGGTGATTAGTTCCTGTTCCTGCAACTTCAAAAGTGCGGAATATGCAGTGCGCTGGTTGAGACCTGCCTTGCCGATCAGGTCGGTTATGGTCGCTTTCTCGTTCCTGTGGAGATGCACGAGTATCTCTAGAGAACCCACTGGCTTCTGTATGTTTCCGATATTCATGATTGATAGATACATTTGGTAATATATGTAGGAACTTTGAGCAAGCTCAGGAAAACTTAATATACTACTTTTTAACAGGTTGGAATTTCATAATACTTTAAGTGGTGTTACTTCCCCCCCTGGTCCCTGGTGAGGGTGCGCTGTCCATTCGAGGTCGTGGATTGTGTGATATGAGTCTTTTCCAGCTAAAAGACTATATACCTCTAAAATAATCCCGTTTTCAATTTGGAGGAGGGTTATTTTGTTAATAAAGAAATCCTGGAAGGAAATGAGGACGAACGGTGTCTATTTTGCGGTTTTCGCAGTGGCTGTTTTACTGCTGAGTGCCGCGCAGGGCGTATTGGCGAATTCAGACCCCGTAGTAATTGATGTGAATAATTGCCCGTTCGGACCAATTTCTCGTAGCGGAAATGGTGAGTTTAACTTGATATTCAATAACATATCCGCCAATATTTCAATCGTATTGAAACTCGATAGTGGATCGGAAACCGATTATGACCTTACCAAGATTGGTCTTGGAGCAGGGTTTTTCCCTTCTGGTATCAACTATGTTATCATATCTCTGAACTGGACTCATAATAATTTAACGAATACAATTAATCCACTAGCTGATATTACCCTGGAAGCCTTCAATCTGCCAGCTGGTGAATCCTTCTCGATAGAGGATGACTGTTTTGTTCATGGCACTACCGTTCCTGGCCGATTCAATGCCAGTGCTTTGACCGACGAAGAGAAATATTACCCATACGAAGCTAGACTCAGCTTTGCCCCTGGGTTAAATCATTCCATTTCATTGGATACTGATGTGGAAATGCCCTTTTTCTCAATGACCAAGGGTTCTATTTCGATATTCGATGTTTTGAACGATGACCGAATGCCAGACCCCATATTTCCTCTGAACCTTCCACCAGAAACGGACGGAATAGTTCTTCGCAGTAAAATTCCTTCACAATTCACTCTAAATCTTACAAGTTCATTTATTGGGCAATCCTGGAACCCAGTGTTATATAATAACTGGTTAAATAGACCGAATATCCGATTGACAAATGTAACTTACGATTCCTATTCCCCAGAAGTGGCGACTGGGGATAATGGGGAAATATATGTGACTTGGAAGGAAAATATTGACGGAGATGACCTGGTATTATTCAAAAAAAGTGATGATTTCGGAGTTACGTGGTCCAATGAATCATATCTGTGGGGTTTCAATGGAGCAATCGGGGATGTTGTATTTGATGCAGACGGGACATCATTGGTTATTGCTTGGGAAAGTGGTTCATACGTTTATGTAATTTGCAGTTTGGATGGGGGGACATCATGGAGCGAACCTTATACATGCGCTGCAGCATGGGATCCAAGTTTAGTAATTGATGGAAGCAAAATATATCTGGCACATAGAAGCTTTAGAATAGGTGGCCCTGACATCTACATGTACATTAAATTAGTGATGGCCAATACAAGCATGACTGAGGTGAGTCAATACATCTTTGCCAATCCCAACGGTGGTGAGTTTGCTGGCATACCTGATATTGAAGTCAACAATGGTTCAGTTTACGTGGCAATTGCAGATTTCGATAGTAAGAATATTTATTACTGGCTCAGCCTGGACAATGGTACGAATTGGGAGGAACCGATAATATTAACACAATACACAGGGGAACCGGACACTGGTGGCATATGGCTCGGACAAATGCAGCTTATCAGGAACGAAACTCGGTTGATGTTACTATGGAGTGATGCGCGGTCTGGCTCATACCAAATATATCAAAAATATTCTGAAGACGAAGGCATTACATGGAGTGACGATGCTCAGGTGACCATATCTCAAAGGAATGCAATATTACCAAATGGCGCGTTGGATGACAATGGTACACTTCATGCGGTTTGGACTGAAGTAGAGGAATATCAAGGCGAACAACCGGCAGAGGGTACTGTAAAATACCGAGCCATGGAAGAGTCTGGAGCATTCATGACGCCGGAACTATACCTGACCGATGTGATAACAGATAGCGTCAATCCCGACCTCTCAGTAGACAGAAACGGCTGCATCCATGTTGTATGGCAGGATTACAGGAATGGGAATTCTGAGATTTACTATCTCAACGCCGGTTCTGCAGCAATAAACGGTTCGAATGCGGATGTCTCAAGTGAGTTGAATTCTCCGACAGCCGGAGAAGAGGTTACCCTAAGTGCAACCTTCTCGAATGATGGGGATGGAGACCTTTTCAACGTGTTTGTTAATTTTTACATTTTGTCAGAACCAACATTGATTGCGAGCATACCGGTCGCTTGTTTCCCGGCCCATACAACCAAGACATTCTCAATCACCTGGATTGCCGAACTCGGGTACCATACGATGGTGGCAACCGTGGATTCAGACACAAACCTTGACAATGGTCTTATTGCCAAAATCGAGCACTCGATATTTGTCAACCAACCTCCAGTTGCTATTATCGATGTGTATCAATCATATTCAATCACTTATGAACTAAATCAAGGAGATGTGGATGTTGATTTTTCACTTCTTGAGGAGGGGGTGATAATATCTCAAACATCGTTGGATGCCGATAATGATGAAGCGACAATTGAATTAGTATGTCATTTAGGTCACTCCTATTCGTTGAATATATCAGCTACTGGCCACAGTAAAACTAATATGCAACTGAAAATACGAATACAGTTGGATAATCAGGTCAGAACCTATGTCATCAATAAAAAAATCAATCAAGGAGAAACTTATGAGGACTCATTGAATCTAGACCCTTACATCGAACAAATTTCACAATTATGCCCTAGCTATACTTTTGACTCCCATTTATCGACAGATATAGATGATGGAATTAGGACCACCCTTTGGAATATAGATGATGTTTTGTCAATCGCACCAAAATTCAATTATACATTCATGCATCATGGAACTCATGAAGTCACTCTTATTGTAGCGGACCATAATGGACTCACAAGTCAAGCAACAATCACCATCCAGTCCTTGTCTTCACAACCGCAAGCGATAAACCCTGATGTTAAAGATTATCACTCCTATGGCATTGATGGTAAAGGGATTGTTCATGCAATCGGAGTTTTCGGGGGTAACAAAACAGTGGTTTATGCAAATAACATGGTGATTGATGACCAGTGGTCGGAAGAAGTCATAATCACAAATGATGGACTTGTCCCCCGATTATGCGTCGACCCACATTCAAATATCATATATGTTGCCTGGCTCTCCAATACATGCCCCAAGCAACTTTTCTACACTACGTCGGTTGATGGAGTTACCTGGCAGGAACCGAAATATATTGCATCTATGCCCCAGATATCCGCAACCGACATGAAATTGGAAATCACTTCGGAATTCTTGCAGGTCACGGTATATCAATTCGGTTGCGGAGTCAATTATTACATCCGCGTTGACTTCGACAATGATGGCATCGTTGACCAGAATGATATTCACCCCACAGAATTTGACCTGAATGATAATACGTCCATCAGCGGCGACGCGTCATATACGGCACCGGACGGTTCGGTGTCGGTTCTCATAGATTATGAAGATGACAATACCACGGCACCAACAGTCACCTCAGTTGTTCCTTCGATACCCCTGGCACATTCTACCGGAGAATATTACGATATAAATGCAGAAGGAGCGCTGACCGCATACATTAAAATCAAATACAACCCAGCAACCTTACCGACGAACATTAATGAAGCCGCCTTGAGATTATATCATTTTGATGGCAGTTCATGGCAAATATGTGCCAATCCGTCAATCGGTGACACGACCGGTGTGGAACTGGAAACAAACACTGTTTGGGCGAAGGTTCATAGCTTAAGTGTATTCACCGCTGCTGACGCATCTCTTCTTGACTCAGACAATGACGGGCTGTTTGATCTCTGGGAAACAGAGTACGGTTTGGGGCCAAATGCTGCAAATGCCCCGGAAGAAGACCCGGACGGAGATGGCTTAGTAAACAGCGTGGAACAATATTACGGTACTTCTCCGATAAACCCCGATTCTGATTATGATGGATTAAGAGATAATGAAGAGATTTTCAATTATTGGATGTTGGAAACCATACCTATTAACAAAAAATTCTTCTCCCCCTCATCTGAAACATACCTGAATATCTCGGATTATCCTTCGGACAGCAATTACATGGTATTCTTGAATGGCACAGCACATGTCAACTCCACAACCGCACCGCTCCTTCAGAATGCCCTTAAATTAGCTGGCATTCTTAGTAATGGATTAAATAATACCACATTAAATCAGATGACAGATATTGGAACATTGACCGATAACTGGGTCGATATTGACATATCCTATTCAGGTATATTCAACAAAAATGGTTTTTCAGAATTATGGCTCGCGGCAAATCCCGAGAATTTTGACGGAAGAACATATTTCAAAATCACATTGTCAACTATTACTTATCTGAAACAAGGAACTGATCCCAATCAAGCCAACACCTACGACATATTCCTAAGCGACAAAATGAAGAGCCAATCTGAACTTGGCATATGGACCTATGACACGGATGGAGATAATTTCTGGGATTCGGCAGAAGCGGTTTATTGGTACACCATCGAGCAACTCTCCTGGCCTGAGGTCTGGGAACGTGTGAAGTGCCAGGACTGGGATAATGACAGCCTCCCGGACGGGGCTGAGGTATATCTGAATACCATGCCGACTGTTGCGGATTACGATGAGGACGGTCTCAATGATTTCGAAGAGGCCGGCCAGTTCATCCCGATATTCAAGAAGGATATTGCATCCAGAACCCAATGGTTCGACATCTCCTTGCCTGGTGAATACTCTGTCAAGATAACAACCGAGGTAACCACAACCAATTTCGATGCAAGTTATTATGAGGAGTATTTGACCATGGGGATATTCTTTGCCTCGAACAATCCGCAGGAGGTAAAGGCTGAGTTCCTGGCGAATGAGATTGTTTCCGATAATGTTCTAAAAATTTCGAATAGTTTGGATGTCATTTATAAAACCAAAAATAACACAAATTGTGCAATTCTCTCATCCAACCTTACCAATCTCCAGTTCGTCAACATCACATCCTCAAGATACTATATCGTTTATCTTAATCTGACTCCTGGAAGTTATTTTGCAACTTTTGATGCAACTCAAGCATTAAACACAACCAGTACAATAACCTCGATAATCGTGTCCAAACGCTGGCTGGACCCGTTCGACCCGGATATGGACGGCGACGGTCTTTCCGATGGCAATGAGACCAAGCTGGGTTCCAATCCCTGGTCCACGGATTCTGACGGGGACGGGCTTCTCGATGGTGAGGAAGTTTCTGGATATGGTACCCATCCTGCAAAACCGGATACGGACGAAGACCGATTACTCGACGGGTTTAATGTGAATGCTTCCACTTTAAGTGAACTACAAAGGAAATACTATGATTCTTTAGAAGTTATAACAGAAGTGATTGATGAAACATTATACTATCTGGGAGAGCAATCGTTGGGCACCAACTCCCGTTCAAATGATACGGACAGAGACGAACTGGAAGACGGTTTCGAATATGAAATGCGTTATGACCCAATAAAATGGGACACTGATAACGACACAATGCCAGATGGCTGGGAAGATGGATATGGATTATCCCCTACAACCCCCTCTGATAAAGACTCGGATAAAGACGGAGACGGGCTTAAGAATGCTCAGGAATATGTTTTGGGCACATATCCGACAATCAAAGATACAGATGGTGATGGCATAGAAGATAACAATGAAACAATCAGCGTAAAATTAAGAACCAATGCCACAGAAGGGGCGATATCCTCCTCCGGTTATGGGCAGCCAAACACCTGGATTGACGCACAAATTGGTACCATCCCAACCAGATACATGTTCAGCCATTCCAATAACACATTTGACCAGCAATATGCGGGTAGCGGCGATTCCACGCAGGTTGTCGAGGTGAAAGCATTCGATGACGGAGGAGTAATATTGGCAAGGTGGGAACCTGTCGGAAATGAATTAAATCACACTTCTCAAGCAACTGCAAGCAGCAATATATCTTTTGGAACAGATAATATTATTGCCCAGTCGTTCAGCGTCTCCGGCCCGGAACCTGTGGTTTCCAAAATCGCACTTGGAGTTTATAGAAAGAATGCGAGCGTGAACGGCACACTGAATGTTGAAATCAGAGAGGACAATCTCAATAAGCCATCTAGCATAATAGTAACCACTGGCACCGCGAACATATCTCTCTTCCCCATCGTAAGCGGGAACCTGACACAAGTAATGGTATCCCCGGTTCTCCTCAAACCGCAAAGAATGTACTGGCTCGTTATAAGCGCACCTGATTCGGGCAAGGATAACGTGAGCATCTCTTCAGGCGGGGAGCAATCATATTCATTCGGAGAAGCCAGGATGAGGCGCGGCCAGAGCACATGGTGGAACCCTGTGAAGAAGGACATTGTGTTCAAGGTCGGCGGATATTCGGGCGTGGATTATACCACGATTTATATCTGGAAAGCCGGCTCCCGGCGCACCGGAGAGCTTTCCGGGGTTTGCGCCCAATATAATGCCACTCTTGAAAGCGTGTCCCCGGATCTGTTGCGTCCGGCGGCCGGTTACAGGAATATGGAACTTTACATAGGTTCCGACCCGACAAAGATGGATACGGATGGGGACGGATTGAAGGATGGGTATGAACGTAGTATAGGAACCGACCCCACGAACCCGGACTCCGATGACGACGGTGTACCGGACGGAAGGGAAATCGAATTGGATGGATACCCCACGAACCCGGATTCCGATAATGATGGCATCAAGGACGGCCACGAACCGCTCTGGTACCAGGATATCGACGGTGACGGACTTATCGGGATGTTGGACAATGATTCCGATGGCGACGGATTGCTGGACGGGCCTACAATCGGCGGAAGACTTGGCGAGGACCTCAACGGAAACGGAATAATCGAGGCCGGGGAGACCAATCCGATAGATGCGGATACGGACAGCGACGGCATCAGGGACTGGGAGGAAATAACGGTGCTGGGTGGAGGAGAAATGATAGATACGGACCTTGATACACTTCACAATGCTTTGGATAGCGACAGCGACGGCGATGGCCTCCCGGACGGAAAGGAGGTTCGCGTATTGTTCAGGACAAACGCAGTTAATCTGGTGTTCGGCAACCAAACCTGGGTTGAAGCAATGAACAACACGGCAGCCTGGGAAGAAGCTCCCTCGCCTTTGCTGAACTGGACACTGACAACCTACCTCTTCGTTGATTATGACCAGACAACATTGGGCGGAACCATCATGCAGAATATCTCCAACGGCATTGACCTGGAGATTGTATTTGCACCAGATGGCGACCTTTACATATACAACAGCACCTCGTGGTCGCACTTCACGAAGGGCTATTCACCGAATGCAACGAATTCCTCTTTCCCGATAACGAGCTTCACCAAAAACAATCAGGAATATCTTGCCTGGATATCTCTTTCGGAGAATAAAACGATTGAATATGCGAACGTCCTCAACAGGGATTCCGATGGTGACGCGCTTTTAGACGGCATGGAGGACGCAAACGGCAACGGCCTTCCTGGCCCCGGCGAAGCGAATCTGTTCATACCGGACACGGATGGTGACGGCATCCTGGATGGAGATGAAATAGACTGGAACATAGATACGGACGGCGACGGTCTGATAAATGCACTTGACATAGATTCGGACGGCGATGGGTTGAATGATTCCCATGAGATGCATAATCTCGGCACCAGTATGGTACTTTATGACACGGACGCAGACGGACTCTGGGACGGGTATAACATCACGGACAGGTATGGTGCCAACCGCACAGGGGAGCTGAGTCTGGAAACATGCCCCCTCGACATAGACACCGATGATGATGGATTGCTGGACGGATACTCGACGTTCATTGATGGGACATTGTACTTGGGAGAACTGGCGCTGGGAACCAAACCAAGCGGTCCCAATAGCACAGACTTCGACGGCGATGGTCTCTGGGACGGCCAGGAGGTGGGTCTTTATTATCACAACGCAACCTCTCTCAACATTGTCACCGATAACATGACTGGTGTAAAAGCCACAAATCTGTCCGTGTTCCTGAATCATTCCGATGCCGACCATGGAACGACGACCGACCCCACGAAAATCGACACCGATTTCGATGACATTCCTGATGGATGGATTGACGGCTGGAACAACGGAACCAAAGATGGCGCCCGTCAACCCTGGGAAGGCGAGGACCTGAGCCTGAACGGTAAGGTGGACTCGTGGATGGGTATGAACGAGACATCTCCCAACAGCCTCGACTCGGACCGGGACGGGCTCAATGACAGCGCGGAGACCAGTTTCGGCACGTACTGGTTCTACGTTGACAATCAGAACAATGTTTCGTTAATCACGCCACTACAAAACGGAACTTACTCTATTCTGGTGCTGGTCAATGCGACCTGTGAAGGCACAGTCACCATGACCGCACCCGGTAACGGTATGGCAACGGTCAAGCCTGGAATCAGGTGGATCTCGATTGTGGATTGCCTGGACATTACTGCATACGCAAACATCACACTTTTCGCGTCTCCCGGAGTGACAATCCGCCGCGTGCTGGTGTCGGCGCCAGTACTGGTATTGACTAACTATTCTTGGTACAACCTCTCCATCGGCGAGACCCGCGAAATAACGATACCGGACGGGTATTATATTGAGGATGCATCCGTAGAATTCACGCCCGTAGGCAGACACGACGGCAACATTTCGGGAGCCACGTGGTCTTCTGGTAAGGTAGGGAACGCGATGGTGTTCGACGGTGTTGATGACTTTGTCGAAATTGGCGACGCGACATCACTTAATCCAACTAATGCATTAACTATTGAACTGTGGGTGAATACCTCTTCAACATCCACACCAGCAGGTTGGATACCATTTGTCCAGAAGGCATTTACGAGTCAGGTCACGCCTCATTACCAGTATGCTGTTGGATATTCTGGGAGTTACAACAATTCATACAAACTTAGATTCGGTGTTTCTATTAATGGCATAGTGCAAGAACTAGAAACAATGCAAGATTCCTTCATTCCAGACGGGCGATGGCATCATATTGTTGCTACGTACAATGGCACGGTCCTAAAAATTTATTTAGACGGAACAGAGATGGCAAACAGGACAGTAACTGGTAATATTGATGTATTTTCGACAAACCTAACCATTGGCGGTACCCCAACATTTGCAGGGTCAAATTATCATTATAATGGCCTTCTCGATGAAGTTCGCATCCTCAATCGTGCCTTAACCCCAGAGGAAATTTTCCAGGACTATAATGCGACTGGAAGATACCCAATCAGGTCAAATACGACCGCCTGGTATACATTTGACGAGGCTAACAGGTCTAGCCCGAACACTATCTATGATCTCTCAGGCTTTAATAATTTAGGCACGACATATAATGTGGCAACCATTATACCTGGTGGCACAGTCGAAGTAGCGTTTGATAATTGGCAACCCATATATGGGACTTTAATTGACTCCACAGGAACTTTGGGGGATAATGATGATAACATTATGACTATTAGAAGTAAAACATATCTAGAAAATATTAAAGTCTGGGATGATAATACTGGTACATGGACATTTGTTGAGGTCACCAGATACAGATTGGGATATATATGGAAGATAGCAGCACCTCTCAATGTAGATGGGATTGCTGAAAACTTCAGGATTTTACTTCGGGGCATGTCTCCCGATGGTGTGAGTATACCTTTTTCATGGTCAAAAGATGGTACAAATTATAATAGTCTATTTTCGCTATCCGAAATTTCAGAAACTGAAAAAATATCTTCTTATTTGACAGGAATTATTAACGGAGATACAATTTATATTAAAGCAATAAAGTCGGGTGAAGCGAATTCTTTTGATTTATCCGTTGATAGACTTGTAATTGTTTATGACAGATGGACACCGACATACTCTGAAGGCGGTTGCAAGGTGGCAGTAAACGGTGCTGCTCTGAACTTCGACAGTTCGGATGATTATGTTTCTATAACTGGGTTGACTTTGCCTACCGAACCAAACACGAAGGTCACGGTGGAATTCTGGATGTATTGGAAAGGTGGTAATAATCAGATGCCATTCGGGTGGAACACATATGACCTCTGGCTGTATAACAATGCCTTCGGATTTAATTCTGGTGCTGGTGACATTTATGGAATCTCATCCATAGGTCTGGCAAACCGGTGGGTGCATGTTGTAGCTATTTTCAATAATGGCGACATCAAACTGTCGTTGCTTTACATAGATAGTGAACTACAGGAATTATCTCAAATGGAAGGGGCTTCAATTGCGTCCATGTTGGTTTCCTCCACATGCAAAATTAGTGGCTGGAACAACGATAATGGATACAAATTCGGAGGTTCAATTGATGAGTTCCGCATCCTCAACAGGTCCCTTTCAGCCACTGAAATAATGGAGGACTACAACGCCACAGGCAAGTACCCCATGAGGAACGGCACTGTTGTATGGTACCATTTCGATGAAGGAGAAAACACAACCGCGAAGGACAGCAACTACGTCCAAGACCTCACCCTGTCCATCGGCAACGAAACGGTCCCGATATGGGCCAATTACGGCGCGTTCACCGAAACAGTAACCGCGGAATTCATGGAGGATTACTTCAACCAGCAGGTCAACAAGACCACGGGAGTGCTCTCGCTATCGTTCGGAGCCCTTTACGGCGGCATGTTGGGTTATGTCATTGTCTATCTGAGATTGGCCCCCATCCGCACATGTCCCACAGCGAAAGACACGGACGAGGACGAATTGACCGACTGGTACGAGGTCAACTTCTACGGCACCAACCCATTATCGTGGGACACGGACGATGACATGCTCTCCGACTACTGGGAAATAATGGGCCCGACCGGCACGAATCCGGCGATGCGGGACACTGACCATGACGGACTCTGGGACGGATTCCAGGACCTGAACGGGAACGGCATATTCGACCCCTGTACCGAGGTGGGCGAGGATGTGAACCAGAACTATGTTCAGGACTGGGACGAGACTCATCCGCGCGACCCGGACACTGACAACGATGGCCTGGTGGATGGTGTGGAACGCATTCCGGGGGTCATGTGGTTTGAAGCTGAGAACTACAGCGCTAATTCGATATATGATCCCGAGGCGAATGGAGACTTCGCGACGGGCAATGTCTACTTACCCGCCATCGGAGATTCCAACCTCTTACCCGTGCTTGAAGATGGTCTGTGGAAATTAAACGTTCGGGTGAAAGGCAATTATTTGGACACTCCTGAGAATGCATTATTTTATGAAGATTTCTCAAGTGGAATAAATGGCTGGCAAAAATATGGTTTCGCTACTGCTTCGGACGGATATTTATATCTATCAGGAAACAGTAGTAATGCTTCTTGGGTATATTATCCGTTACCAACGCAGCCTTCGCGAAATGATTATATTGTTTCGTTTGACTATTACTGGCCACCGGCTAGTCCAATGAGCAATTTTATCGTCTTTGGCTCCTACGATGGCGCGGAATACGACGACATTTACATTCAACAAACTAATGATAAACTATACTGCTATCCTGATTCTGCCCCTTTCGCAACTATCTCCGCCGACTTCTGGCATCATTTCGACCTTTATATGGTCAGCGATGGAACATACCGCATATACATTGACGAACGATTAGTCAAGTCTGGAATTCAGATTAACACTGGTAGGATGGTTCGGATAGGTTACATTGGCGATGTAAGCGACAACTCAGCTTACTATGGCAGCGCCTTCTGGGACAACTTTAAAATCGTGGAATCCGAATCGGTCAAGATTATTCTAACCACATCTGTCGAGGCAAAGAACGAAACGATGGATTCTGCCGAAGATTGGGAGTTGATATCACCCGGAAACGGGGCTTATGCCGTTATAAACAATGGAATTCTTGAGATTTTCGACAATCTGACAACAGATTATGCACGGGCACGTCCGAGCACTGTTACTCCAATCTATTATCCAGAGTTCGTAGTTTCCTTCAATTTCCGACCTGGTACTGGAATCATTCCTGCTAACTCTTTTAGGATAGCCACGCTTCCATTCATTGTTGTTTTCTTAGAGAAAAATGCTGATGAATTCCTCGCCAATGTGGGTGGCGTATATTCAATCCTTGGGAGCGATGCCAACTTGTGGCACCTTTTCCAGTTCTATTATTACAGTAACGGAACCTGGTTGGGCTACGTCGATGGAGAGTGTAATTGGCATGGCTCTTGGACAGTTACCATATCCAATATGCAAGTTACTTTTGGATCCTACCCTGGTTTTACTACTACATCTAAGCTAGCTTTGGGACATGGATATTGGGACGATCTCGTGATAATAAATACAGTAAAATCTTCAAAAATCGAACCGCTAACAACAGAGTACGAATGGTTCTCCACACCATCCTTTGGTACAACAACAAACAGAAGGTGGGGCATCGAAATAAAAGGATTATCTGCAGGACAACTCCTCGTAGACCGCTGGATGCTCGCCAACGTCCCGAACGGCACGATGATATCCGACCCATTGACTTGGGACACGGACGCGGACGGCCTCTCCGATGGCCAGGAGCGTGGAACCTACCGCTGTAACCCGATGGTCAGGGACACTGACAACGACGGCTTACTGGACGGCATTGAAGCGATGCCGAAGGTTGGAACGGACCCATGGAATCCAGACACAGAGTATGATTATCTGGTGGACGGAGATGGCGCGGAGATACAGGTGATATTCAGGACGAACGCTACAGCGAATAGTGATGGAAGCCTGATTTTTTACAAGGTTGGCACATGGATAGCAATCCCGAAATTAGTGGAGATACACACAATAACCTTTGCAGACGATTTCAGTTCGTCCTTGGCACAATGGACAGTGGGGTCAGGAACGTATCCATATGCCAGTTGGAGCATTTTGAATGGAGGCCTGTGGCAAGGGGCGCCTAATGCGGGCAACACTAATATATACACACAAGCATTTGATAATGATTATAGCGAAGACTCCGTCATTGAGATATCGTGGACGATGAGTGGAGGTCAAAACATCCATTGCGGGATATACATCTTCGCTAGTGATCCGACGCAGACCAACCGGGGTAACGCATACTTCATCTGGCAAGCACCTGCAGGGTTGGTTCTTCATAAAATAGAAAACAATATTGAATTACCACGAAGTGCTTTATTCGCGATATTATCGACACATGCTACATACAATTACCTTGTAAGATTTGACGTGAAGGATAGAATGCTATGCATCTATAGAGATGGAGCGTTCATTGGCTCTTGGCAGGATTCGCCAAGCTCCCAGACATATCGCGGACGATACCTCTCTTTCAGAACTGAATTGTCTTACATGAGTGCTGACAATGTCAAAGTCTACACAGTAGGATATATACCAATGAAGCAAAGCAACACATTGCAGGCTTTCACTTTTGTCGGCACGATTCCGAGAAGTAGCATAACAACTCAACTCGGTTCTCCAATATATTACAAAACGCCAGACAATTTAATGATGTACTGTAATAGAGCATCGCCACCCAATGTCATCTGGATTGAAAACGGGCCGGTATGTTACGAATATCGCAGCAGTACAATTTCCAATTATGAGCCATCCTATCGTCCTGTTCTCTCCTACGCCCTCGCAGACCAGGAAGTCTACCGCAACTGCGCCAAGACCGCAGACGCGGACGGAGACGGCATAATAGATGGCCTTGAGAGCGCTTATGGGTGCTCATCAAGGGACCGAGATTCTGATGATGACGGGCTGGCAGATGGATACGAGCTTTTTGTTCTAGGTACGAATCCCGGTAAAATCGACACAGATGGCGATGGAGTCCAGGATGGCACCGAAAACGGAGTTACTGCAGATATGGTGCAATCGGGGTACTGGAATTCCGAGGTGAACATGTTCATCTACGGAACCAATATGAACATATTTGTTCCAGACTCAGACCCGACCAAGACCACAAATCCCCTATTGAAGGACACTGACGGCGACGGCTTATGGGACGGCTGGGACGGGACGAACGGTGAGGATATCCCGACAGTTCGTGGCCAGTGGGGTGACGGAAAGGTTTCTGACGACACACGTGAATCAGACCCCACTAACGCAGACAGCGACGGAGACATGTTGAAGGACGGTATCGACCCTGCGAAACGAGATGCAGACTACGATGATGATGGATTGTGGGACGGACCGAGTGTCGGGAACTACACAGGCGAGATAGTTTACGGTACGCTGGCATATCACGCGGATATCAATAAAGCACGAGACTACGACGGAGACGGTCTCTGGGACGGGCAAGAGGTCGGCCTCACATCCACGAAGGTGAAGCTGAACAGCGCCGCCTACCACGGATATACGGTCTGGTACACCAATCCCGCCCAGTTCAAGGTGGACATGGATTCGGCTACCACGACCGACCCGAGGAATCCAGACAGCGATTATGACGGACTGAACGATAGCCAGGAAGAGTACACTTTAGTGAACGGAAAGCGCGACCCTGGCGAGACAGACCCGAATAATCCAGATACCGACGGGGACGGCCTGAAAGATGGTTATGAGAGGAACACGCTCAGCACTGATCCACTGGACATGGACACGGACGACGACGGATTGCTGGACGGTCCGACACTTGTAATCAAAGGCAAACGCTACATCGGAGAGATGCAATACTCGACCGATCCCACCGGCGTCAATAGCGACAAAGATGGGGATCTGCTTCCAGACCACATGGAGGTCGGCCTGTATTACATAACCAGCGAGGACAAGAACATTCTGCTCGACGGAGAAAACGGTGTCAAAGCTACGGATTATGACAAGTTGCCAGGTGAGAGGACATCTGGGAAATGGGGCTGCTGGAATGACAGAGGAGCGCTAAGGACGCGCCCGGACCTGAACGACACCGACCTGGACGGCGTGCTCGACAAGGAGGAGATAGACTGGGGCATGGACCCGTGTGCCGACGACAGGGGCATGGACTCGGACAAGGACGGGCTGATGAATCTGGTGGAGTACGAGTACAACAGGAACCACACGACGCCGGGGAATCCCGTGTTCAGCGCGGCCAGCACGGACACGGACGCGGATGGCATACCCGATAAAGTGGAGCATGACTTCGCGCTGGCGCACGAAAGCGAAACCGACTTTGACCCGCTGGACCCGATAAACGGCACTGGCGACTATGACCACGACGGCCTGGCGAATTACGATGAAATGTACACCTATCCGACGAACTGGACGTTGGCCGACACCGACGGCGACACCCTCTCCGACGGCACCGAGTTCGCCATGGGCACCGACCCGCTTGACCCGGACACCGACCGGGACAAGATTCTGGATGGGGCAGAGCCGAAGGTGGTTTACAGAACAAATGCTATTGATATTGAGGGAGTTCCCGACTTCGGGAACGCCTGGATAGCGCTCGATGATACAGGCTGGACAGACAATGTCTGGACGCTCAATGGCTATATTCCTGCGTCACCATGCAAGGTTATCCACGGCGAGAACGTGAGCGTGGCAGTCGATCACATCGGTTCGACACCCGAGGGCTACAACATTTCCAAGACCGCCAGCGGCATATCTATCATAGTCAATAAGACGCTTAACTATACAACGGGAACCTGGCAGATTATTGAATACAAGTTCCAAGCAGGTGCAGGCGCGATTCTGGACAGCGCGCCCAGCCAGTGGTTCGCGATAAACGGAACCGAGGTCTACGGCGGCCTCTCCCCCACCTCGAACGACACGGACGGCGACGGATTATACGACGGGCCCAATGTCGATTACACCTACACGCTGGACAAGAAGAACCATCAGGGCGAGGAAAGCGTCGGCACCGACCCGCTCAACCCCGACACTGACGGCGACTCGGCCAACGACGGCCAGGAGTTGTTCGGATATGATTTGGTCTGGATGAGTATTAATCCAGATGGAACCGTGAAGGAGCACTACGTGAACGGGACGACGAGCGACCCGCTGGACGCGTTCAACTACGGTTACGATTCCAGAAAAGGCTGGTCGGAGTACCGCGATTTGGACACGGACGGTATATCTGATTACAATGAGACGCACTACGGCGATATTTACCCGGCGATAGTGGATTGGGCGAACCAGAAGAGGGCGGAGTGGGTGCTCGAATACCCGGTCTGGAACAACACCTGGGGCCGCAACAGTCCCTATGCATTTGTGTGGGACATAGTGAGTGGAGATGAGGACGAAATAGTAATTGATCTCCCAACACCACTCGCCGATATAACAAAAGGAGATTTCAGAAAGGCACATCCGGAGCCGCAGGAGTTCAACGCCACCGAGTATTTGTCGAACCAGTTCAACCCGTTCGTGAAGGAGAACAATCCGCCGATGATTACGAACGTGGTAATCGACACCAAGGAATCCTGGGGCTGGACATGGTACGGTTATGTGTGCGAGCATGCCTGGGCCGAGATCGATGTTTCAATCCTGGACGTGGCTCCTTACAACCTCTGGATAGGCGTAACCGACCGTGGGACATATTTATTCTTCAGCGGTTCTGGTGGGCAGTACGCCCAAGTACACCATGCGGTAATCGACCTGGATTACTGGGGGGATGTCGCGGCCGAGTATTATGTCAACGTTACGGCCTGGGATACTGCTGGCAATATCGCGTATTACGAGAAAGAGGTCGCCGGGTTCTTCGGCGGGATAATGAACTTCCTGGAGGGGGTCTGGAACGAGATGTGCAACCAGTTTGCGCAGGCGTGGGAGAAGTTGAAGGAAGCGGTGAATATCCTTTATAATATTATGGTAGAAGCAATTATGAAAATATTCAGACCGTTGTTTGAACAGGTAAACACGACGGTGAATAATTTCTTCAATGGTTTATTAAATTTATTAGGGTCGTCATCTGATTCATCATCAACAAAAATGCCCCCGGAGCATAATATTTTATCTTCTTCTAATATAATGGAAATAAATACCATATTTGATACTGGAACTGCAAAAAATTTAGCTGATTATGTTTTAGGATCACAGTTCATGATTGTGCTATTTCTTATATTAACAGGTTTAGAACAATTTGAAAAAATTTCTAGATGTAATCCACTTGTTTGGGCTGTAGCAATAATAATAATTTCTCTCTTTATATTATTCATGATAAAAATTATTAATAACATGAATGAATTTGTTTCCCCAGCTAATGGTGATCGTACATATGTGCCTGCCTGTACCAACCTTCCAGAACCTGAAAATTCAGTAATTAATGCAGCAATAGATGTCGCAGGAATTATGGTCGCAATTCAATCATTCTTTTTAGCAAAAGATAAGGGTAAATCTGGAAGTGGAGTAAATGATTTAGCATGGGGTATCGCTTTGGCTTTTGCATCGGCAATGCTATCATTTGCGTCAATTGCGTCATTAAATGATTTTAACCCTTTAGCTGCAACGTTGCTTCTATTTGGCTCAATTGTAATCCTATTAACGAGTACTTATTATTTAATAAAAGGAGGTTTAGCTGAAGCATTTACTGCACCCTTCACCTTTATTTTTGGACTCATTGGATATTCTTGGTCCGTTATACAAATCTTCTTCTCATATTATGAACTCGTAAACTACATTAATGTCTATGGATGGTGATATTATGAAAAAAGATAAGATAAAGTATATGGAGAAAAAATCATATGCCATGTGGAGAAAAAGTATGTTTCGAATTATAATATTATTTATTGGTATGATATTATTAACTGGAATATCCATTGTGTTATCATTATTATTTGGATATGAAATTAACTTTTTAATGTATTTTTTTACTTTTCTTATTCTATTCACTCTATTGATTTTTTTATTGTATGGAAGAACTCAATGTTTTATCATTTTCGAAAATTCTTTTACACCTTCAACAAGACCTTTTAAATATTTTATTATGAATAAAATATATAAAATTAGATATATCAATATCATTTCTGTAGAGGTTTCTCCAAAGGAAAATTCAATTGGGTTAAAATTTATAAAAATTCAATTAACCACCAATGATTCTATTACTGTAAAACTATCATCAAAGGAGCTAAGCATCTTAATGCAGACTCTTGCCCAAAAAGGAGTAGTAAATTCTCCAATACAAAATATATCAAAAACTTGAAATAATCAGTCTGAATCATTATCTCCACTCCCCCAGCGCCCTCTCCCTCCCCGTACATCCCGGACAGCCTCCTCTGGACGACCTAGCATCCCGAAATGATTTTAACCAGAAACATCTTTATCGGTTTGCTAATATGTCAGGGAAGTGCATCCACAAGCGGAGAGTTATCGTCCAGCCATCATTCCCCAACAATCGTTTTTCAACCCGGCCCAGGCGTAAGAAGGTGGTCAAGCGCCAGGAATGGCGGGAGGAAGAATCCAGCGCATATTTTGGAGTTCCAAATTCGGCAGTTTTCAACCCCCTCGCCAACGCCCCGACCTTCCCTTACTCTATCCAGCACTACGACACCGGCCTCTACGCGCCGGTGCAGCCGCTCCGAGCATGCGACTGGGGGGACGGGCAGGAAGCCAGCGGAGGAGCGGCGGGTGGGGGATGCGTTCAGCATGGTGGCGTGTACGTGAATGCGGCGCAGCCGATTTCCGGCACGGAAATCGGTCGGCCTTGCGGAATTGGCCTCAGCCAAGGGGTGCGAGGCCGAGGGTATTTCGAAGAAATGCCCCAAGTAGCGAGCCAGTGCAACGGGCGAGCGCCGGTTGCTACCTCATACGACGGCGCCATAAATTACACCAGCGGCCAGATAGCGATTGACGATTCAGCAGGCGGCTGGAATGATTGGATATGGAACCTGACTCTCTACACATACCAGAACACTGTACCGCTCGGCGTGAATGTTTCCCAGGCATGGACTGATATAGGTTCTACTCCCGAGGGCTACAATATCACAAAAATCGGCACGCATCTTGTTATTGTGAAGAATGTCACGCTGGATTATTCTCTTGGAACGTGGCAGCTTACGCTCTACTATTACAATTATGTCGGCGCGGCCTCCGGTGACATGGGCAACCAATCACCAGTCCAAGCATACGCCAACTCCTCCCGCGAAATATGGGGCGGCCTCTCCCCCACCTCGAACGACACGGATGGAGATGGATTATACGACGGCCCCAATGTCGATTACACCTACACGCTGGACAAGAAGAACCATATCGGAGAGGAAAGCGTCGGCACTGACCCCCTCAACCCGGACACCGACGGCGACTCTGCAAATGACGGCCAGGAGTTCTTCGGGTACGACCTTGTGTGGATGAGCATCGGCGCCGATGGAACCGTGACCGAACACTACGAGAACGGGACGAGGAGCAACCCCCTTGACGCGAGAAATGCGTGGAGGGACCTGGACAAGGACGGGATAAGCGACTATAACGAGACGCATTATGCCGACGCTTATCCCGCGATAGTGGAATGGGCGAACACCAAGAGGGCCGAGTGGGAAGTGGCGAACCAGTCGTTCCAGGCCGGGACCAGTACCGAAAACCCGCCGGAGTTCAACGCGACCGAGTATTTGTCCAACCAGTTCAATGCGTTCGTGAAAGAGAACATTCCGCCGATGATTACAAATGTAGTTATCGACACCAAGGAATCATGGGGCTGGAGCTGGGGCGTTTGGCACTGCGAACATGCGTGGGCCGAGATTGACGTGTCGATACTGGACGTTGCACCTTATAACCTCTGGATAGGCGTCACCGACCGGGGGACATATCTATTCTTCAGCGGCACCGGCGGCCAGTACGAACAAGTTCATCATGCGGTAATCGACCTGGATTACTGGGCGGATGTTGCGGCTGAGTATTACGTCAATGTAACGGCCTGGGACGCGGCAAACAACATCGCGTACTACGAGAAGGAAGTGGCCGGGTTCTTCGGGGGAATCATGAACTTCCTGGAGGATGTTTGGAACGCGGTTGCTGGGGCGTTCAGCGCGGCGTGGGAGGCGGTGAAGGGGGCGGTGAATATACTGGGCGATATTATCATGGAAGTTATCGAAAAATTGATAAATCCGATTATCGATCCAATTAAATCATCTATTGATGGTTACATATCTCGAATTACACTGGCTGCAAATAATGATTGGAATAATGCACTAGCAATAATAAATTCAGGCGGGTCTATTGATGAAATTTCCCTTGATTCTACAATAAGAGAATTGATGCCATTAATTGCAATTATTGCTGCTATTGGATTAGGAATCTCAATAGCGATGTATGTCGTTGACGGTTTTGCGGTTGCGTTACCTTTCTTGATACCCCTTGTAATATTGTTTACCATGGGATTATTTACATTCCTAATCGACGTTCCAGATGATCCAGACGATGTACCTGCTGATAGACCACCTTCACAGGAAACACCTATTGATGATTTAATGTCGTCAACTTCATCAACAAGTACTGGTGATTATTTGAATGTAGCAATGTGCTTTGCTTCAGCATTATATGTGGTTCTTTTCGCTCTTGTAATAGCCGATATCGCCCCAAATGTTTTAGATGAAGATGTATTAGCATTTATATTGACAACAATCGCTCTGATTCTTGGGCTTGTTGCAACAGGTGCCGAGGCGGTTGATAATGATGCATTAACCTTTATATTTTCAGCTAACAGTATTATATACGCTGCCTTCGCATTTATAGTCAGTGGGGTTTCGCTATTAACAAACGGTGCAACTATCCAACTTGGCCATTTAGCTTTAGATGTAGGCTTTATTGTGATATCTATACTATTGTTTATTACACAATTATCATTGTTTTATGAAACAATGAAAACTTTAGAATAAAAGTTTGAATCTATTGCTAATTAATAGGAGACTAACTTCCTGATAGAACATAATTAAATTGAGCAAAAGTAGAATAAATGTGAAATAAGGTAAATCAATTTTATATCAGTACATAAGACTAATTATCTTGGTAGAGAAAATTGGTCATATTCAAAATTCACATTGCTCTCTCTTAAAAATATCATACACTTTTCAGCATTTTTTCTTTCTAATGCAATTTGGGTTGACACCCAATAACTTTTTCCAATATGCAATAGCGTAAATGGTGGTGTCTTAGTTTCTTTATCAACAAATCTAGCATCAATAAATTTTAGATAACCTTCATAGAAATAAACATATTTTTTACCTTTTGTAGTAACTACCTCTACTTTGTTATTTTTAAGATGTACCCATAAAGGGAAAATTGGTCCATTGAAATACATTAAAGCTAATAGAGGCAACATCAATAAACCGACAATAATTCCAAAGTATATAGGTAAGAATGGAAAAAGTAGAGGGATTATAATGGGGAAAATCGTCATGAAACTAATAAATAAAACTACTATCTTTAATTTATAGTCTCTTGGAATTTTTGAATATTTTTCGTTATTGAGTTTTATAACGGATTCATTTTCTTCTATCATAATCATCTTCACCTTGAATATACACCTATATCTGATAAGTATTATATGACTTTATTGCTATCATTGTCAACGGCAACTGAAAAGTCCCCAAAAGCGGCAAACGGAAATCCCCCTTAAGTAAGCAGTTCCAAAACATCTTATACCCTTGCCCATATTTACTCTTGGGTTCAAATGTCCGGGAAGCGTATCCACAAGCGGAAAGTCATTGTCCAGCCGTCATTCCCAAACAACCGCCGTTCAACCCGGTCCAGGCGGAAGAAGTTTGTAAAGCGTCAGGAATGGCGGGAGGAAGAATCCAGCGCGTATTTTGGAGTTCCAAATACAGCAGTTTTCACGCCCTTCTCGCAGACAAGCCAAATCATGCAACCCCCTCTTCCTTTACAATTCGCTCTTCCACTTCCCTGACTGGCCAAAAATACAGACAAATGGAATTCCTCTTGCATGACGAATAACAATCGGTGCATGAACTCATTCATACACCTCGCAGTAACCGCAAGCTGAACATCCGTAATCCACATACACCAGACCATCTGACCATTCTTCGGAATGTATCCTGGCTCCAGCTGAACCGCATTTCTTGCATTTTACATATGTATCATGCTCATTCACTATATCGGACAGTTCTTTCAATCTCACCCCTTCTTTCTTGGCACCCGGGGCACAGGTGTCTATTACCTGAGAACTCATTTTCTCACTGGCTGGGGCGGGGAGAAAAGGGGTTCGCATCCAATATGATAAAATATGGCAAGATAATCATGTTACCATGGAAGCGGAAGAAATAGAATTGCTAGGATTGATCTTTCCCAGGTTTTATTATGGTTGTCCGGCATGCAAATTGCGGCTCTGGGAACTGCATCATCTGGTCATGCACCTGTGCTACAAGCAGGACAAAATCCACACAGATTGGAAGATTGCTCATGATATTACAGCAGATAACGGTTTCAAGAAATCCAGGATATTATTGAATGAATACAGATTCGAGCTGACTGAGGCTGACATCCGAGGGCAAAGACTCAAATAGGCAGCTTTGCGTTGGCTGGCCAGCACAGATGCCATTTGCGGCTTTGTGAGTGTCATTTAAAAGCATTCCCGAGGATGATCATTATGAACTTAACTTAAATGACTTTAGGAAACTTTATTAAATTGACCTGCCAATACATATATGGTAGCTAAACTTGTGAGGGGGCTGCATACGAAAAGCTCATTAAGTACGTTTAGATATTGGGTGTTTGTATGATTAAAAGTGGAAAAATTCTTTTGGGGAATGTATATGAGTAGTTCGATTCCAATTAGAGAGTGGAAAATACTTTGCTCAAAAAGTGGAGGAAGATGTGCAATACCCACCTGCCATAAGGAATTGATAACAGATAAAGCAGAAAACGACCCAATCTCAATTATTGGTGTGGGCGCCCACATTAAAGGGGAAAAATCAGGATCTGCTAGATATGATTCAAGAATGACTGATAAACAAAGAAATTGTTATGAGAATCTTATATTTGTATGTGGAAATTGCCACACGATTATTGATGGCCAGCCAAATACTTATACAGTACAGAAATTACATGAAATAAAACTTACTCATGAGAAGTGGATAATAGAATCAATTGAAAAAGAGGTTATGAATGTAACATTTGCTGAACTTAGCGTAGTTACTAAATATTTGGCATCTGGTCAGTTCACTCCAAGCAATTCATATATTCTTATACCCCCCAAAGAGAAAATAAAAAAGAATAAATTATCCGCGACGACAGAACAATTAATAATTATGGGCTTGACACAAGTGAAACAAGTTAGCCATTTCATAGAAAATTGCCCAGATGTAGAATTTGGAGAACGCCTTAAACAGGGGTTTGTGGCCGAATATGAAAAACTCCTAAATGATGATAAGCTGAAAGGGGATGATCTCTTCAATTCGTTGTTAAATTTTTCTGCAGGGGGAAGCAATAATTTTACAAATAGGGCTGCTGGACTAGCTGTACTTGTTTACTTATTTGAGAAATGTGAGGTGTTTGAAAAATGATACTTCCTACAAAACATATTAAATTGCAAAATAGTATTTTAAACATAGGTTCGATATTATTAAACAATATCACTGGAAAACAAACAGTAACTCTTTTATGGGATAAATCAAAGGAATTGCCAGAAGTAAAAACTTTCGAAAGGTTCACCCTCGGATTAGATTTTCTTTTCACATTAGGATTAATAGATTTAAAGGAAGGTATTATTGTGAGGTTGAAAGAATGATTCACTCAATCAGATGCGATAAGCCATCATTCCAAACCGTTGTTTTTAATCCAGGTTTTAATGTAGTCGTAGCAGAACGAACAAAAGAAGCCACCAGAAAAGATTCGAGAAACGGTTTGGGTAAATCAACTTCAATAGAAATAATCCATTTTTGCTTAGGTGGAAATAAAGGAGAAACGCTTAAGAAACCACAATTAAATGATTGGACATTCACAATTGATATTGACTTAGGTGAAAAGAGATATTCAGTTACAAGAAATACAAAGAACACAAATAAGATTATTATTGAAGGAGATTGTACAGAGTGGGTAATAAAACCGACAATAGATAAAAAAACAGGAAAGCAGATAATATCCAGAAATGATTGGACAAAACAATTGGGTATATTAATGTTTGATTTACAACCAATGTACGATGAGTACAAATATGCTCCAACATTTAGAAGTATGATCTCTTATTTTGTAAGAAAGAACCACCAGAGTGGTGGATTTTTAAATCCATTTCAGCAGTATAAAGCACAGTTAGAATGGGATCAACAAGTCAATAATTCCTTTTTATTAGGTTTAGGATGGGAATATGCTTCAAAATGGCAAGTATTAAAAGATAGAGTAAAAGTTTTAGCACAGATTAAACAAGAAGCCACCACAGGATTAATTTCTCACATGATGGGCAATATTGGGGAACTTGAATCTCTTAAAATTAGATTGGGTGCACAAGTAAAACAAGAGAAAGAGCATTTAGACAATTTTAAAGTTCACCCTCAGTATGGCCAAATAGAACAAGATGCAAACCGTTTAACAAAAGCAATACACGAACGTGTAAATCTAAATATTGATGAAAAAAGACTTCTTGAACATTACGAGTCTAGCTTAAATGAAGAAATAGATGCTACGCCCGACAGAGTAACTAAAATTTATGAAGAAGCGGGTCTGATTCTTCCCGATAATATAACAAAAAAGATGAATGATGTAATAACATTCCATAAAAAAGTAGTAGTAAACAGAAGAGATTTTCTAAATTCGGAGATGGAGAAGATAAAGCAAAATGTAGTTCAAAGAGAAACTGAGATAAAAGAATTATCCGCAAGAAGAGTAGAATTAATGCTTACTCTTAAAAGCCATGGTGCATTACAAGAATATACTCAATTACAGAATAACCATCAGAATACAGTCGCACAACTTAAAGATGTTTCGCAAAGATTGGACAATCTGAAAAAATTTGAACAAGGTAGAAGCTCTATAAATGTGGAACACGAACTATTATTACAACAGGCTAAAAATGATTTGAACGAAAGAAGTTCTCAAAAAGAGGAGGCTGTGCTAGCATTTAACTCATATTCAAAAACAATGTATTCAGCACCAGGAATATTATCAATAAACATATCAAAAACTGGATTCAAGTTTGATGTGAAAATTGAAAGGTCAGGAAGCCAAGGTATTGGAAACATGAAAATATTCTGCTATGATCTCATGCTTGCTAAATTATGGGTAAAGAAAGCCAAAAGTCCAATTTTTTTAATTCATGATAGTATAATCTTTGATGGAGTAGATGAGAGACAGAAAGCTCTTGCTTTACAGCTTGCGGATTCAGAAGCAAAAAAAGAAGGGTTTCAATATATTTGTACTATGAATTCAGATGCCATACCTAGAAAGGATTTTGATAACGATTTTGATTTCGATAAATATGTAGTGAAAATGTTAACCGACGCAAAGGAAGAGGGAAGTCTTTTAGGAATCAGGTTTTAAATGAGAAACTCAGGTCAACATCTCTTTGTATTTAATCTGACATTCTCTTAAACCCTCCACACTTCTCCTTTTCTTTTCCCGTTCTCATCTCCTCCTTGAACTTCCGAACCATCTCATTGAACATGTCCTGCATCTCAATCTTCTTCTTTGTATCCACTGCCATTACAGCCTTCTCTGTAAGCGGAGCATTACACACATCACAATATTCCAATTCAGGTGAATTCTGCTTGTTGCACCTGGAACAGAACAGCGGCTTGATATCTCCGTTCTCCTTTGCTTTCATCCCGTAGAAATTCAGGACTGCATCATCTACTGCATCCTCGTTCAGTTCCACATACCTATCGATTACCTTGGATCCTTGAACCTGGCCCATGTATTTGTACAGGACAGGTGTCGGCCACTTATTCGATAAATGAGTGTATCTTGTTCTTCTGAATGTGTAAGCGGTGATTCTCTTACCTATGCCGGCGCCTGTTCTCCATCTGTTTATGAGACGTTTCAGTGTGCCGTATCCGATAGGCTCTCCGTATCTCCTCGTGCCCTTACTCACCCACATCCAGTTATCCCCTCTGGACTCGGGATGTTCCTCGTTGATCCATATCTTTAGGTGCGGAACACAGGAAACCACTCGGATGACCCTTGTTCCGACCTTTCCTGAAGTCAGTTTCACCTTTGCGCCATATTCATCAAATTCGACATCGCCCACTTTCATGTGGAGCAGTTCGTCCGGGCACCGGCATCCGGACTCGTACATGAACGAGCAAAGAGCCTTTTCCCGCGTTCCTTTGCACACGCCGAATAGCTTCAAGACCTCTTCCTTGGTCAGTATCACAGGTCTTTCCAGTTTGGACCGTCTCACCGTCGCACTAATCCATTTCACCCTTTCAGAATATTCTTTGGCATTCCACTCTATTCCATCCAGATAACTGTAAAACTTCTTGATGGCATACTTGTATCTGACCTTTGTCCACTCAGAATAATCTTTCATCTCGATTCGACTGATTATTTTCTTCAAGTCGTCTTTGTTCAAGCCAACGAGGTTTTTCTTCGAGTTTTTAGCAACCATATAAAGCGGCCCAAGGTAGATGATGATTCTTGCTGTTGAGAGCCCGTGGGCATAGAGTTCATCCTGGAATTTGGCCAGTAATTTTGCATCTGCTTTGGAGCAGTATTTATTTATTCTTACCCATAGCTTTTTTAATCTTCTCTCATTATTATGTATATCCATTCAATCCCCTATCATTGGCTTGCTTGAGTGCGTTAATAACCATTCGTGGCGGTCATTCGAGACCGGCAATTGAATACCTGGGTCCGTAACTCAGACGTTATGATTGAATTGCCAGACTCTTTTTAGGTGATTGGGCCTCAGGAATCCACCGATTATGGTTAATTATTACTTCACGTGCTTTGCAAGTTTAGTAAAGTGTATTTGGTGTCTGTTTAATTTAAAGATTTGTGTTGTGAATTGATAACGAATTGTCGAATACAAAAAGGAAAGACCGGAAATAAAAAGAGACTGGCGGACCTATGAACAGCGACTGTCCAGGAGGATCAGGTGTGCAATCAGAAACCTCGAACCTCTGATTGACGAAGCCATATCTGAGATCCAAATAGTCAAGGATGAAACGAGAGGCTGTAAACCCATACTCACACTGAAACAGAAGGTCGAGCTTTTACTTCTGAAACACCTGGTCGAGAAGAGCAATCGTGAAATGTCGGATATGCTCGTAGCGTTCAGTCTTCTTGCCGATATAGATGTGAGTTACAAAACTGTTGAAAGATTGTACTCGGACGAACAAGTGCTCCTTGTCATGCTGAACATCCATGCTCTTATCCTGAAGAAGAAAGGCGTAGAACGACCCAACTGCACTGGCGATGGTACGGGTTATTCATTGACTATCAAGAAACATTATGCCACAGAAGCTTAGAAACTCAAAGATAAGAAAAATGAGCCAACGTCCAAGTCAAAAAAGAAAACCGGAAAGACTGGACAATATATCTTTTCATTCAGGCTCATGGACTTGGACACGCGATTGTATATCGGATACGGAACAAGTTACAAGAGCGAGAAAGAAGCGTTTGCAAAGGCCATGAAAATGGCCGAGCATGTCGGAATGGCCAGCATCCGATTGGATCGTTATTATGCCGTTCAGTCATACGTAAAGTTCATTGAGGATTTATTCGGCAAGGACGTATTGATATACATAATTCCAAAGAAGAATGCAACAGTAAAGGGTCCGTTGAAATGGAAAAAAATCCTCCATGATTTCGTAAATGACACCATTGGCTATCTGGGTGAATATTACGAACGGAATCAATCTGAAAGCGGTTTTTCAGAAGACAAACGCAGGTTTGGATGGAAGATTCCACAAAGACGGGAAGATCGAGTTGACACGTCTAATTTCTGCACAACTCTATGGCACAATATGTTCTGGGCAGGAGAAAATTAATTCTGTCCCACAGCCGATTATCTGACTAGTGCTTAAATCTGTGTTGTTGGTGATTAGTGCGGTGAAGGTCTTGCTGTTCTTTCTTTTCCGTAGGAATACCAGCTTGACCTTTCCAACGTTTTTCATGGTGACTTCCAGTTCCTTATACCACTTGAACCGTGTTCCTTCTACCTCGAAATCTATGCGCTTGTATTCGTCCTTGGGAATCTGCTTAAAAACCTCCTTGACTTGCTACCATTCATCCTCCCATTGGATAAGGCGGTTTATTTTAGCCTCGGTAACCCATGTTTGTCCCCTGGCAGTAAGAAAGTCAAAGAGTTCCTTTGCACCGAACCAACTGTCGAAAGTTACTGCTTCTGGATCCACATAAACAAGGGCCTTTTCCAGGAGTTCCCGAGCCAGCTGAAGCTTCGTTTTGAAATGATTAGCTGTTGCATCTGATTTCACATAAGCTTCAAAAGATAATGGTATTGAGTCCTCACCATTCGAATAGAAGGTTGATACAAAATTATGGCACCATACCTTCTTTCCACTGGTATGGTCATAAAGCCAACCAGCTCCTTCCATATGCTGACCAAATTTCTCAATAATCGTATCATCCAAACTTAACACGCCTCCGCTTTTACCTCTCATTGCGAGGTTCAACCGCCTATTCTCTACCTGGCGAACAGACCAACTCTTACTGTGCAAGAAACGGTTCAGACTACTCTGAGAACGACCGTCCAGAGAATTACCTGCAATATCCATCACATTTTTCTCATTCTTGCCGCCAAGGATCAAGCCGCATATGTACGTTTGAAAATGATGCCACTGTGGCTTGGTAAAATCTGTCCTGAATTCCTCTAACGCTTTGCCCAGCTGGGCCGAGTTCTTTTTGAAGAACATAAGTACATCCCAGCACCTATAATTATTCACACTTTAAAATACTATCCAGATGTTAAAAGTGCAAAAGTCTTGTCCTTGAGATAAATTCAAGTTTACCTTCTTTGATTATAACAAATCCGATTCTCGCCAGAAAATCAACATCTTCCTCAATGTTCTTGATTTTTTAGTGATATTTGTCAGTGATCTAAATACGCTGTTGCGATGAACTTTATATTGCCGGGCGATCTCTACAATTGATTTTCCGCTCTTAAGTAGTTCCATGATGTCCTGTTCTCTTTCTATTAACCCTGTTTTAGTTCAAATTCATTCTTTCTAACAAGATATCGCGAATTAAAGAATTGCCCCCTAAGGATGCTAAGAATACTGCTGCATCAGCAACAGCGTCAACCGACATAGGGTGTTTAACTTTAGTGTTAGAAGCTGCAAGGATAGGCGTTTCAACAGTGCCAGGACACAGTGAAGAAACATTGATATTAAAAGGCCTGCCTTCTTCACTTAGTACGTGTGAGATACCTCTTGCACCAAATTTCGAGGCGCAATACGCTCCCTTTCCAGAATATCCTTCAACTCCTGCTTGCGAACTAATCACAATTATATGCCCCCCTCTTTCCTTCATTCGTTTAAATGCTTCCCTTAAAGTAAGGAATACACCTGTTAAGTTGGTTTCCAATACGTTATTCCATTGTTCAAGCGTGTAGTCTTCCACTTTCTTATTACCGCCGCTGATACCCGCACTTGCTACAACAATATCTATGCCGCCGTATTTGGCTATTGTATTCGCAAACAGGTCAACAACTTCTTTCTCTATTCGTACGTCGCAACGCACAGCGAAAGATTGTTGATTTTTTTTCTGAATTTCATCTCTTACCTTTATACATGCATCAATGTTACGTGAGCAAACAACAACACTTGCTCCCTCATCCGCATATCTCCGAGCGATGGCTTTTCCAATACCACTAGATGCTCCTGTTACAATAGCAACCTTTCCCTCTAATTTTCCTTTTGTCATATTCATTCCTCCTGAAATTCTATTGCCCGCATTCCTATCGGGTATTTATATTCTATATCCCCATTATAATTTTCATCAACATCCCGCGCCACATATGCATATACTTCATCATCTTTTTCCTCAAATGTGATTCTTACTAAGTCAGTCCTGCCTCGTAGTAGTACTTCAGGAGTAATTTCAAGTGTTAGCTTTCCATTTTCGCCACGGTATATTATTGGCATGCCATGATATGGTAATAACTTGCATCTCCCATAGTATTCCGGGTAAACTTTTTGGCCTATTGGCCATCTCCCATTTTTTTGCCCTTTATGACAAGATGCACGAATTGCGTTCGGCCAAAGCCTGGAAGAGATATCAATTTTACCACAGGCAAGCCGAATCGTGGTAACCTCACGCAGTGCAACGTCAGTCAATTTTTCAATTACATCATAAAAGGGATGTTTGTTATCACGTGCTTTTATAGGACCAAATAATGAATAATGATCTTTATGGGTTAGCTGAAACCTACGTGTATTAACCGAACATCTCACACTTCTCCGCAATGTCTCAATATCTGTAGTTGGTAAATGTTTCTCCAGAGGGTCTACCCATACTTTTTGACCAATAGAGTAATAATGTTGTGTGTAATCTGGTTCACACTTTGTTCTGAGTAGTTCTGCGTAATCATAAAGAAACACACAATCAGAAGCACCCAATGTCTCAACTCGATTCCTTAAACACTCGTAGTATGCATTAACTTCTGTTTGGTGAGTCTGAAATGCACTCGCATAAAGAGATGCATCTGAAAGTATGTGGAATCGGACACCAGGAGAGTAGAACTCTTTTACATGTCTATTTATAAGTTTGAAAAACATAATTGTACAGTCCTCACCTGCAGCAGTCCCTGTATTAGTGTAACGCTTTGGTGCATTTGGTATGACACAAAACTGTGGATATACAATCTCAATTGGTTTTTTATTGTTCATCGCATATTCGACGCTTTTTATCCATCTCTCCTCATTCCTTACAGAGGTTACTGGATTCATTTGAAATTTTCGGTGAGAAAGTATCTTTAACACAGTGGCTTCTTCTGATAATCTCTCTTGACGGACATTCTTACGAAATTCGTTGATATTTATTTCAGCGCTATTAAGACAAGCCTTCAACAAATCTAAATCTGATTCTAACATTGATCGAGTTGGTTGAGGAACCGAATGGGGGTCCTCTTTAGGCCATTCATAATCTTCAAGACTTGAGGGTTGTAGAACTTCTACATTCTCACTCATAATTATCTCTCCTATTTGTTACTTAATTCTCGGGGACATAATTTTTAATGGCGCCTATGATATATATCTCCATTTATGTAGTAATCAGTTATTTGATATTTAAAAGTATCTTGCCTATAGACCGCCTTTCTTCCAGAAGTTTGTGTGCTTTTGGAGCATCTGCCATCTTTAGTTCCCTATCAATATGGAACTTTAACCTTTTATCATTTACTAAAGAAATTAACTTTCCAGTTGTAATGTTCCATGCATTAGAGTCTTCTAGAACATTAAAAATATTGAAACCTTGAATTCTTAAAGATTTCATTAGTATTTGCATACCAGGGAAATTGACGTGGCCAGATGTTGAACCATAATATAAGATTGTTCCTTTTTTGTGAATGCAATCTATATTAAGATCTATAACTTCGTTTCCAACACAATCAAATATTGCTGAAACTCCCTTTCCATGTGTTAAATCGTTTATTTGGGTCTTGATGTCTGCTTCATTTCTTACAATGACGCTTGTTGGACGATATCGCTCCAAGAACTTACTTTTTTCTTGAGTCCCAACAATTGCGATAACTTTTGCATTTTTATACAAGCATAGCTGAACTAAAGTTTGCCCCACCCCTCCGGATGCACCATGCACAATAACCCAATTGCCTTCTTTTATGTTTGCTAATTCTGTTAGACACAATGCCGTTGAACCAACACATGTCATTGCTGCGGCAGTTTTATCTGGGATGCTATCAGGTATTGCATATGCCAATAGTTCTTTAAGGCAAATCTGCTGACTATATCCCCCATTGCTCTCATTTAGATAACTTACCCTGTCACCAATTTTAAATCTTTCAACATTGTTTCCTACTGCGACAACCCTTCCAACACCCTCAAAACCAGGGACAAAATATCCATGTTCATTTAATTCAAACAAACCCCGTTTCCTTCTGATTGTATCGCCATAGTTAACACCTGCGAAACTTTGTTCAATTACAATTTCATTGGATTGTGGTGTTGGACATGGTATATCAACAAGTTTCATTTCCTCTGCCGGACCAGCTTTTTTGATACCTATAGCTCTCAAATATATACCCTCTATATATGTTAAATAGTTCACGGCTTATAAGTTTTTCTATTATCTGAACTTTTGCACTTTTTGGTTGGTTCTTTCTGTTGCCAGTGTCTATTTTTACGTTGCAAATTATTTGTCACCCCGTGCTACTTTTTGATTGCGTCTTTGAAAGGGTCTGGCTGAACATTCAAGCATGAAAAATATGCAAAAGTTCAGTATTATGAAAGTCATTTGTACTTGTAGAAACCAGGGAGATATGTCACCCCTCTACGGTGAAACGGTAAGCGCGTCCTCCAATTTAAGAGCTTTCACAATGCATTCATACCATTTAGGACCGTAAACACTCCGAATGGATCGAAACATTAAAAATTACATTAATTAGTAAACTTCAAAAAACTCCTTTTTCTCACAACAAAACCAGAAGAGGATAGTTCGATTATTTTATGTTCCCTCAGAGTATCCAATATCTCGTTGGTTTCATGTTTCCTGAAACCGAATGACCTTCCGCAGAATTTCCTGAACTCCTGATATGTTATCATTTTAGAGTGCTGGATTTGGTTTCCGAACTGTGTGGAAACCTTTCTCTTGAATATCCTGGAGAACTCATTGGACAGAAGGCTGTTGATTTCATTGTTTCTCGCCATTTGCTTCCTCCTCCAACTGCCTCCTAGCTTCATGCCTTGCCAGTGCAATCATTTCAGACATTGATATTTTTTCAAATTGATATTTTCTGATTTTCATCACCTTAAAAATATTCCAGTTTCATTTGTTCTGGCTTCTCATACCGAGGATAGGTGTCTTCCCTGCTTTCATAGTCAATAACAGCATGGGCAATCGGCTTCAGCTCGTCCCAGCAAGAATTCCATCTGTTTGCATACTGCCAGTTGTATCTTCCCTCCGGTTTGCTTATGTCTGTCTCATGCATCAGTGAATCCGCATGAAGGAAATATGCCGATATATTATGAATTGCGCAGTTTGTGAAAGCAACCCGCAATGCTCTCTGGTCAATGTCAACACCGAACAGGTTTGCATTCGGTGCGTATTCATGAGCGCCCATCAGGAACCTTCCAGTGCCGGTGCATGGATCAAGGATGTTTATCTCTTCATCTGTTTTTTCTATTGTCATGGCGCACATCATATTGACAACGTGCTCGGGTGTCAGGAACTGGCCCTTGTAGCTTCTTCCCAACTGGCTCTGATTCTCAACATACATATCTCCAAGGTGGTCCTGCTTATCTGACTTGATTAATTCCAGGTCATAAACTTCAATGATTTCTTTTGCAAGTTTCTCATCCTCGTAAAACCATTCAAATTGATGGTCCATCTGCAATAGCATCGGTGGGCAGTTATCCACAGCAATGAACTCAATCATCCTGTCCCATGCTTCATTATGGTTGTGGAATTTCCTGTTTAAAATTTTCAGCATATCCTCATAGACTTTTCTAGCACCTGGGCAATTGCATCACCTTTCTATCTCTCCAAATTTAACAGGCTTCCAATCATCGACAGGAACCGCATCGTTCTCCTCCAATTCGTCAATGTTGATATATCCCCATTCTGCCATCTCGTCGTCGTTCAGGTTGGCATAGCCGAACGCCAGCCGGTTGTTCGGGTCATATTCAGCAATCAGCCAGTAAAATCCTACATGCGGAAGTTCCCACTTCTGGTAAATCATCTTGTCTTCCAGGGATGTTTCCTCTGTTTCGTATAATTTTGGAATTTTCATGGACTCACCCTTTTGTCCACTAAATAACAGATGCCGGTCACTTCCCTGGTTCCATCAAGGATTTCCTCAACTTTCCCGGTGTTGGCAATGAGTGAGATGTACTCACGCCCGTCTTTGGTTTCATACCTTTCTGCATCGACAAGAGCTTCCACATCCAGACCCAACTTCAATGTCAGACCAGTTTCGCTCTTTCTCAAATATCCCACTAATTTACTCTCCATCCTTTACCACCTCGTTCAAATAATAGACCTTTCGCTTTCGGCGGGACCCCTTTACATACGCCATTATCTCTGTCACAACGCCCTCTTCCTTTAAATCGTTCAATCTCAGAGTGGCATGTGGCCTGGTAACGCCTATCCCCTCTGCAATGCCGTCCTGGCAGACTTCCCATGGCAGTGTGGCGTAGGGGTGCGCATCATATACCTTGTTCGAATAACTGGAAAGGTAGTCCACAATTCTCTGTTTTACGGTTCTGCTTTTCTTGTCGTCCAAATAAGATAATTCCTCGATATTCACCACCCTGATTCCTTCAATCGCTCAAAATTCCGGCATTCCAATTCCGGGCAGTATCTTCCGCTGCATTTCTTGTCATAATAGTGCTGGCAGTAGAAACAATAGCTACTCATCAGGTCTGCTCCCCTCACGCAATACCTTGAGCGCCCTGCGAAGCGTCTCTTCAATACCAGCCAATGATTTCTCAATTTCTCTAACATTTTCATTCACCTTTTTCATTATCTCGTTGATTCTGCAAATTTAATTCACCATTCAATTCCGGTCAGCTTGTCCAGGTAATCTGTCAAAAACGCCTTCCTTCCCTGGATCTGCCATATCTCTCTCAGCACCCGTCTCATGCTCTCCCTCAGCCTGCTGGTGTCTCGCCAGTAGCTCAATCCTTCTACCCTGAGTTCCCTCTTGAAATCCGATATTTCCTTCTCAAACGCGCTTATCCGCTTCTCGTATATGCTCTCAGCATTCCAGCCCCCGAATCCTCTGATTTCGGACTCACATGCTACAATCTTCGCACCGATATCATTGGCAAGGACATTGTGAAGCAGTGTTCTTTGTTCGATGTCCGACTGGATATCTGTAAGTTCCTTCTCCAGGACACCTAGCTTTCTGGCGAGTGAGGCATCCATGAATTTCTTTGAATTATCTGCTTCCTGAAGCTTCGTGCCTTGCACTTTATTCACCCCCAGAACCTTTTGGTTCGTTTCTTTGTTTATCTGTTTGCTTATATTGCTCGCCAGAGGCGGTAAAATCCAAGTCAAGTGGCTCGTCTGAGCCATTAAATTGCTTCAACAGACAGAATCGGACTTTCTCCGGGTTCTTATCCCCGAAGTATGACAGGCATGCTTTTTCAATCAAGATTTTTGTCTTCTCATTTCTACATGCTACAATAATCTGGTCAAAACCGAACCCAAGGTCTTTCTTAATATTTTCAAGTTCATAATAGGGGCTCATGGCTATCTCCACTGCAATTGTTTTCTTGTTAGGGCAGAACACAGCCACATCTATGCTCTTCTTTCCAATGAATAATTCAATCTCAGCCTTGCATCCCCAGCCTTCGAAATATTCCTTGATCTTCTGCTGCCAGTATCTGTGTTTCAGACTGCCTTTTCCGCTCTTTCCGTTCGGTTCTTCCCCGTTTAACAGCAAATGGCTGTTGCCTTTCTCTGTCGGTTCAAGAAGTTTTGGTCTACCCCCTTTGCCACCGGCTTTCACCTCTTCCTCTTTCACATACCCTTTTGACTTCAGTTCGTTCTTGGCCTTGTTGCCCTTGCAAGCTGACATTCCAAGACTGCTGTAACGTTCGCTTAGAGTTGAAACCGGATTCTTGTTTATGTCCACAAGCAACTGCCAGGCGTTTTTTGACATCTCTTGACCTGTGCCTTTTTTATCTGCCAGTTCATCGACACGCCTTTCGAGCATCGGCAGGGGTGTCCTTGGTGATATCCTGAACATTTCTGTGTTTCTTTTCAGGTTCAGGACCACTTCCTCGTCTGTCACATCCTTGGCAATTCTGGCAAATGGAATGTCGATTTTAAGCGGTTCCGTGCCAGCCATCTTCACGATTCCCTGGCCCACTCCGAGTTTGTACGAGTAATTCATTTGATCTTCGTTCAAGCCCATGCAATGTGACATCTCCGAAATATCTTTTCCGCTTCCTAGGGACAGCATGATCTTCGTCAATGTATTGGCCTTTATGGAATCAGTAAGCTTGCCAGGTTCCTGGTCTGCTACTATCAGGGCCTCCCCGAACTCCCTTGCCCTGTCTGTGATTATATCGATAATCGGAATGCCTGCTGCGGGATTCAGTTCCTTGTTTCTATCGAACACTCTCTTTGCCTCGTCAAATACGATGCAATGGCGAAGCTGGCCTCGATGCCCTTGAGCAAGGCGGTAATTGTATATCCATACCAATATTGTCTCTATAAGGAAGTTCTGGATATCCTCTGCAAGACCTTCTAACTCAATTACCACATTCCTGTTCAATAATTCAGATATTGGAAATCCATCACTGCAATCCAATACCCTGTCCAATGCCAAAATCATAACATCTATTCTGTTTCTTACTGTTTCCAGGTACCTCGCATCCTTGGTCGCCAGCGAGAATCTGGTGTCGCCGAGCAATTCCTGAAGCTCGAACATGGATGGGTGTGTATCCTTGCCTTCGAACACACCGTACATTTCATAGAGTTTGTGAAGGTGTATCATGAAGAAATTCTTTGAACCTGACAGCAAGGAATTGGAGTGGCTGAAAACTTCGGCAAAGTCCTGCAACCACCTGATTGGCGACACTCCGTCCGGAGGCTTGAGCGGGTTGAAACGGAGATATTCCCACGGGATGACAATCAGGTCCCGATTCTCTATGGCTAGGTGCCGATAATCTTTCTTGAAATCAAGGGCCAGTACAGGAACGTTCTTTGCCAAAAATTGTCTGAATAAACCATAAAGCAATGTGGTCTTTCCAGCGCCAGATCTGCCCACAACCAGCATGCCCTGGGTCAGTTGTTCCCTGCTTACGCTGGCATTCCCGACAGAGGATTCCCCAAGCATGAATTCAGCTTTCAATTGTGGTTCAGGATGAAACGGATTGATTGTTTTCCTCGGAAAGACCCTGTGTGTAAGCAGTTGCTCCAGGTCTTCTGCAATGTTATCGTCCCAGCAGATGCTTAAGGCATGCAGGGTCTGCCTTACGGTTGTATTTTCATGCATACGGCTTTCTTTTGCCAGTTCAAATAGTTGGAAAGCATTTCTTGAATTCATATTCTTTATTTGTGAGAATACTGTATTTATGTTTTAGACATAGATTATGTATAAAATTCAATCCGGTCAAAAACATAAGATTTCTGACCACCATCACTATTTTTAAGCCTATAATATCAAATGCTTTTTTATGCCCAAGACGTTGTAACACAGAGATACAGAGAGCAATAATGATAGTTCTCAATGATAGGGGGTGGGTTGCTCCTGGAGCTTTAGCTAGGGAAATCCACACAGATATAAGAACCACGGAAAAACACCTGGGTGTATTGAAGAGTTATAGGAAGAAGGTAGATATTTTACATTATTATCCAAATGGGAAACTGTATAGAATCACTCGGGAAAAGAGGTTCGTGACATGCCATCGGTGTAGAGCGAAGGTTAGGGTTCCATACAATTAATTATGTGTTGCTGACTCAATAGTCAATCTTCACTAAATATTTTAAAAATCACATAGATAATAAATGGGATAAAAAGAACTATTAGTAATATTATTAATATTACTGACCAGGGATCCCAATCTGAATCATATTTTGGTAATTGATTGCCTCTCTGGGATGCTTTCATATCATTTAGAACCTGTAATTGCTTTTTTTGAATTGATAAATTTTGATTCTGGATTGCCATATGTCTCTCAAAATTTATCTTGCCCCCATGGGATTTCTGAAGACTGTGGGCAATACTAGCGATAGCAAGACCTACAGATATTATGGATAACAATAATGCCCAATTATTGTTTCTTTCAACCAAAACGGCATAAATTACATAAACAAATATTATTCCCGCAACGGATGCCATGACCAGGCTAGAATTGCTAATTATTCGTACTTTTAACACGGTGAAGCCACTCCATGTTAGCCGAATCTTTGCTTAATTATTCGCATACAACCTCTCAACTCTTTTTATGTGTTTCTTTCTTTCTCTAACGCATTCACGTTCATGATTTTTTATAAGGAAAATAAGTGTGACGCCAAATATGGCAATTCCACATAGAATTGATAATTCAATCATTGAGAAAGCAATCCATATGACAGATGAAATCATAAACGCAATTAGTACAGAATTCCATCCGTGAATTATTTTGAGGAATTTCATGAAAGGTCTCAAATCGTTTGGGAATTCATATTCGCGTTTGTCTCTTGAAGATTCTGTTACAGGCAAAAAGATGTGTTCTCTTATCTGTGGGTCTTTCCTTACGAAATATTTTCGAATGAGTCCCATGGCAAAAAGGTATTCCTGCTTTATCAATTCAGTGCTGATTAATCGTCTGGTTAATAGAACCCCGAGTATGAATAAGATTGCAGCTGCAACATTCAAACAAATCAGAAATATTTGATTATCTAGATCTGACCATGAACTCAATAACAAACTTGCTGAAATTATCAAAGCACTCGCAGTCAAGTAGATTTTAATAGTGTTTTCATTTCGATTATCTGTGTGCCTCCAGAATTGTCCAAGTTCCCTATATTCTTCCAGAAAAAAGTTCACACTTATATCCTCGTTCATAGAATATCTCCTACTTTTTTAGTTGTTTTCTTGCTTTATATAACCAATTGAACAAAGCAAAAACAATAGAACTGGACAATCCACTTATTACGCCAATAACAACGACATTAGTGTTCTGTTCAATAGTTTCTCGTATCTGATTCCATGATATAAATATCCATAGAATGAAACCGAATATAATTCCGATGATAATCAGACGAGGAACATAGCTTTTAATTGTTTCAAGCATGTCAGATGGTGTCACATAATCATCTAAATCTTTTTTGATATGCTCTTTGATTTTTAAAATTTGCTTGCTTTCTAATGTAACATAGTTGAATTGGAAGAAAAGCCTTGAGACAACATCAATCTCAGAAACAAGTTCTTCATTTTCTGAATAAAACGTTCGCTTTCCATTTTGGTTAAGGAATAACACAGTAACCATTGTGTCCATTTTTGAAACATAGAGCCTGTTAGAGTCATAACCAGTTCTTTCTAATATAACGGAGTTTTCTTTTGACCAATTCTCATGATATCCATAGTCCTTTTTAATAATTCCCACATATTTTCGGAATATAGCATCTTGATTAAAATCATGAGGTTGAGCTTGATGAATCTGAAATATTTGACTGTTATCTACGAGTTTATTGTAATCAATTGATATTTCTATTGGCATTTTTTCTACAAATGCGATTCCAATAGACCAACCGACCGACATCATAATTAATGAAACCATTCCAAGAAATATTAGAGCAATGGGCATCTCTGAATTATCAATTAAGAAGAAACTAAAATCAAAACAATAATTGATTATTAAAATAATAAAGATAATCAATATTACCTCCCACTTTGGCCAGCCAAATTGAGAATAGTAATGAGAATTAATAGCCAATAATAACATTGTCCCTACTGGTAATAAAAAAAGTCCCCAAATTAATGAAAAGAATGTTAGTATACTATAATTTTCATCTCTGAACACCCATAATAATATTGTAATTAAAATTGAATAGAACAGAAAAATTACTATCGTTCCAGTATTAAATTTTCTAGATAATTCTATGTCAGCATTCACGGGACCAAGATATAGTAATGATAATAAAAAACTATTTAAATAAAAAATAGCATGCTAATAAATGATATAATGTCACAAAATGGTATTATAATACTACCTTTGTGCCTTTTATAAATGTTGATACAAAATTATGGATATGGGCAATGAATACGAAAAGTTAGAAAGAGAGATTGTAGACCACATCGAATACAATGGTTTTTTTCTTGCGTATGTTCTCATAGATAATTTACCTGAATCAAAGAAACAAAAATACTTAGATATGATTCAAAGAAAGACGGAAGAATGTGATAAAGGATTTTTTCCTCTTAGTTCGGGAATTTGAGTGATGAAAGCTTGACCAAGTAAGGTAATGAAGCAAGTTTCACAGTCGTGTCTACAATCAAACATTTCCGGCTCCTTATCAGGTAAGCATTCTGGATTAGGATACTGCAATACAGATTCCACCCAGTGATTCATAATAAAAATTTGAAGTAAACGGCTCACAAGTGCTTTATCAATGAATTTTGGCCAAATATATGCATATTTTCCTTTTTCCATTTCAATTAAATTCAGAATGGAAAGGGTGATATTGAATGGCATGTCATCACCTTCTAATTGAGTGGAATGTATGTATGGTGGATAAAGAACAAGCAAATTGAAATCATCCACTGAGAATAATCTTGTCGGCTCTTTTTCAGGAATGTTTTTAGAATATGCCTTTAATAACATTTCAATCTCACGTGGACGCGACAGAGATTCCAAGAAGGTGTCCTGGCATTCTTTTTCTATTTTCTCTTCCATACTGGCCCATTCTTCACCTTCTGAATGACTTTTGACTATTTCAGATATTATCTCAAATCTTTTTTGAGCATTGTATTTAGGACTATCTTTTACATCGGTTAATTTTGGTGATGCTATTAGAGGGGGAATTATAGGTGTTGGATTCATAATATAGCATATGATTTTATTGTAATTATTGGGGTTTGGAATGCTTTCTTCAATTTCTATTAACTTTTCATAACCCTCTTTAATCTTTTTATGTCGAGAAAAAGCATCCGTTTTGTATTTATAATATATTACTTTATTTCCATCTATATTGTGAGGGGAAATTGTTCTAACGAAATCACGAAATCCTTCCGGAACATTCATATACTGGCCATCTGCCTCGGCTATTTCTTCAGTCGAATATGATTCTTTATTTAGGTTTTCAAAAATTCTAAAAAATAATGCATGAAAAAATGGATCAATCGATTTTAAATAAAAAGTATCCACTTCATACGACTCGTAAATTCTCTTGAGTGGGATAAAAATATCTTCAGGATAATTTTGAACTCCTTTTCTTAGTGGGGAATTAAGCGAAATTCCTTTTTCCTTTGCTTTTTGGACCAGATTCTGAAACTCTATTATCCTTTCATATATTGCATAGGGAAATCTATATTTCAGCCAAGTATAATCAAAACAGCTCCGATGAATCATCTCTTCAAACCAAACAACGGGGAAATCATATTGCATAGCATCATTTTTTACGTAAATTGTGTGGAGACCAGGGTGATATTCACCCCATTTTTTGGAATATTTTAACCCAATCGAAATAGGGAATAAATCAGTCATCTTCTTTTCTTCCTTTCAAGGATTTCAAAGTAAGCCGCGTTCCCAGTGCTGGAAAATCTCTATCAAATGATTTAATTAATAGCGTATAACCAGAATCGTTTGGATCTTTGTAAAAAATAAGTTGTTCCCCTTCCTTCAACTCCATATGTTTGACTAACTCCGCAGGAATTACAATGTGCATACTTCCACTTTTCTCCTTTCGTGTAATTTTTCTAGAACCGATTTTGATAAGCGAGGTATCATTGGTTTTCATAACTAGTCTCTCCATCAGGGGTATTTCTTCCCCTTTCTGAACCTATATGGCTCTGAAGGTATATAGGAATTGGGGAGCATATGTCCCAATGTTGAAATGATAAAGAAAAAAGATTTCAGAAAGGAAATTACTTTCGATGAATTGGATCAAATGACTCTGGATAAGTATTATGAAAATAAATCGTCCAGACATAATTCTGCTGTTTTTAAAATCAGAGAAATACTCATGGCATTAATCATGTTGGGCCATGCGGTGAAACCTTCAGAAATCGTTAAGGTCATTCGCGACAGGAGTAAGAGGTTCGAAAAGGATTATAGACCAGGGGCTGATGTCAAATCCCAAGTAAAGTATTATCTTAAGGAACTTGTAAAAATCGAAATTGTGGAGAAGGATTGTGATGGATATTACAGATTGGCTTACAAAGTCATCCCCTCACTACCAGACGATGATATCGGGTTTTATTTAAAGAGAGAAAATCCAGACCCATCGGTCATCGTTTCCATGCTGGAGGTAATAATAGATTATTGCGAAAGGTTAAAGGAATATTATCTGGGGGACGAATCCTGACCTCCGCTACATGTAGTCGAAACAATAATCTCACCCTACGACCATCCAGTGTCGATGAACTGGATACAATCCCCGCCAACGGCTCCGGCGGGAAGCCAACAGGCCATCATAAGCGGAAACCGGGACCAAAGAAGAAACATCCAAAATACAAGGCGAACTGGATGCCTAACAAATTCGGCAAATACCCAGTAAGTTCCGCTGTGAAGCAATACTTAGCAGCCACAAGAAAATACTATGCTCCAAGCACAGATGTAGAAAGAACCCGCAAGCTGAAATATATAGTCAAAGCCCTGGATAACTTGGGGATTCCTCACAACCCTGCAAACGTCACGAGCCGGGATGTGATAATATTCCTGGATTGGATGGACGCCAAGAAGGTTGGGAATGCCCATAAAAGGCGGTTAATGAGGTATTTGCGGGACTATCTCGCTTACTATGATAACGACATAGTCTCCCTCATGATAGCCAAGAAACAGGTCCGGGTACCGGCAGAAATCTCCAAGGACATAAGGTCCCTGACCCTGGAAACCGTCCAGTTCCTCCATGAAGTAACCAAGAACATGGCCGGGTGGGATGGGACAGTTGCACGGTTCATAACCATGGCCTACCCTTTCACAGGGTTAAGACCATCTGAACTGAGAACACTCAGGTATATGGACCTGGACCAGGCAGATTGGACAATTCGGGTATCCCACCCCAAAGGAGAAGGCGTCTATGGCCAGAACCGGAGGGCTGTAATCCTACCGCAGGCAATTCCAGCCTTCAAGGAATATCTTCAAGAAAGGACGGAATATCTCAGGGAACACGGGGAAAGCGTGAACTTTGAATCTCTGATTCCCTACAATGGGCGGGAAGGCCTGACCTATTGGGGAACAAGCCAGCTCAACATACTCAAGATAGAAATAGAAAAGCTAGCTGGGATTAAGTTCAAAATAAAAGATTACCGGGCTACATTCTGTCAGCTTGCAATAGACAAAGGCGCGGATCTAACAGCCGTGTCCAAAATGATGGGGCATAAGACAACAGTCACCACCGAGACCTACTATGGTCGAATAAGGGACGATAGCGCAATCCGAGAGTTGAGACGGGCATTTACGGAGCCGGATGTCCTGTGTTTAATTCACTCGTGAACTAAAAAATAGCCAGATAAAGAAAAGATGGACCCAACGGGATTTGAACCCGTGGCCTCCTGCTGGTTTGGATTCGGGCGTTGTCTTCGCCCAAACCATGCAAAGCAGGCGATCTACCGAGCTGATCTATAGGCCCATTATGCGATTTGATTTGATACTGCCAATAGGATAATGGATATAAACTTTTAGGATTAATAAGCTCGGTACAGGGTTCCCCCCTCCGCCCATCCCGGCCCAGCGGCTGGTTCCAGCCAACCACCTCATGCCCCGCCTGTGAGGGCGGGGTACTCGCCATCGAATTTTCCGAATTCGATGTCGTGTGACACGATTCCCGGCATCATCCTTTTAAAGCCTCGCCTGTGAGGGCGGGGTGAGCTTAAATCGGCGCTCAAACTAACCACAGGGCTGGTTCCAGCCCCCCTTCACTTCCCGTACAGTGCAATCAGCTTGAGAACGGACGGCCCCATGAACATCAAAGCGACGAACACGGCCATCGCATCCATGAACACTGCATCGAAGAAATCCCATGGCACAAGATGAATGGCTATGATTGCCAACAAGAGGAAACATGAGACCGTCAATATGATTTTTATTTCGGGTCTGGCAATGCTCTTTCGCTGCTCTGCTGAGAGGTCATCCGATATCCTGCGCTGGTTCTCAGCCACCCAAGATCCTATGAAATTGATGAACACGTAAAAGTATATGGTGAAAATTATCCGGACCAAGCTGACGAACTGGTTCATCGAAAATAAGCCTGGAGGCACGTCCCCGCCGGCAAGCCACATGTCGTCCCAGGCCAGGTATGTAGCGATGATGTAGCCGCCCATCAGGCCGAAGAAAATGAATATATTCGTGTAGGTCCGGAGCAGGCTGAGCGGATACCTCTTCCGGTAGCAATGGTCTATGTAGAATCCGGAGGCCAGGGGCATGAAAAAGGCGAACAATATGTAATATTTGGTGTAGAAGGTGAGGCCCGTGATGAGGGAGAAGCCGCCCGATACCAGGACCACGACGGCTCTCGTCCTGGAATCCAAAATGTCAGGCTGATCTGTGTCATTGAACAGCAGGACAATCCACAATGTCACCGAGGCCGAGGCCAGTATCATCAAGTACAGAATTATACCGCCGAGACCGCCATAGGTGTCAAAGGTGAGTGCGCCATAATCATCCGGTAAGAGAATTTCCCTGAGAACGAGTGCCAGAATTATGCCTGTGGCGAACAGTATGAAGGCCGTCATCCCGCTCCAGAACTTCAGTTTTCTCAGGTTCATCCGTTCATCACCGAACCGTGTTCTCGGATGACGTCAATTCCTTCCTCACCACCTTCTGCTCCCCCAGCATCTCCCCGGTCTCCTCGAACCCCAGGTTCATGTACAGCTTCTCCGCGACAGTGTTCTCAGGCTCGTAGGACAGACCCAGGCGGACCGGTTCACCGCCGTTTTCCTGTTTCACCCTGTCGAACAGCATCAGCATGGCCTGCCTTCCGTAACCCTTTTTCTGGTATCTTTTGTCTATCATGAAACGGGTGAGCCAGAAGTTTGAGGGTTCGGTGTCATCCCGGCTGTAGAATATGCTGCCCACCATTGTGCCGTCAGCATAGACCGCCAGTATCTGGCTTCCCTTGTAGATGTACGTCTGCGCGAGCGATATTATGTTCGGCTTTGTGGATTTGAAGAAGAAGCTGTTCTTCTGTTCCGGATTTACTTCCAGCTCAATGAATTCGGCGAAATTTTCTTCCGTAACCTCTCGGAATTCCAGGGTCATATAGCCTTGGAAAGGCTTATGCCTTTTAATTAATTTTCTGCGACAACTATTTCAACCTGTAGCCCCATCCTCAAATGGGGATACTATGGACAAAACAGTGTTCGAAAAACTGAAGAGATTCAACCTGACGATGGGTGTGTTGCATCTGTTGCAGGGATGCCTGTTGCTGCTTTTGAGCAATGACTTTGCTCTTCCGGTGACAAGGAGCTATCTTGCGGCGGATTACACCGTGGGTGCGACGGGCGGCATGCCGGTGCTGATTACTGTGACCAGCACGCTTTTCGAGGTTTGGATAGGGCCGCTCGTTGCGCTCTTCCTGTTCATCTCCGCGACAGCACACATACTAATATCCACCGTGCTATACAAGAAATACGTCGCTGGTCTCAAGAGGGGCCAGAACAGGTACAGGTGGTATGAATACGCGCTCAGCTCGTCACTCATGATTGTGGTCATCAGCATGCTGGTCGGAATCTCGGATGCGGGCACGCTCATGCTGGTCTTCTTCCTCAACATGATGATGATCCTGTTCGGTCTGATTATGGAGACCATGAACGAGAAGCGCAAGAAACCGGACTGGTCGCCGTTCTGGTTCGGATGTATTGCCGGGTTCATACCCTGGGTGGTAATATTCATCTGGCTGTTCGGGGCAGGCGGCTCCGGCGGCGGGCCTCCCGATTTTGTGTACTACATATTCCTCAGCATGGCACTGTTCTTCAACAGCTTCGCCGTGAACATGTGGCTGCAGTACAAGAAGAAGGGAAAGTGGGCAGAATATCTCTATGGCGAGAAGATGTATATCGTGCTGAGCCTGGTAGCAAAATCGCTCCTGGCATGGCAGGTGTTTATTGGCACTCTCAGGCCTACCTGAGCAATTGATGTTCATTCTGCGCAGAATGCGTATGCGCAGTTCAGGGTACGTTCTGCAGCCCAGTCAAAGGCCATTTTTCCCACTTTCAACCACATATGTTGAATTTTTGCGCATATCGCCGACGAAACAATCTCAAAATTACGTGCCAGCCCCGGAAACTTAAGCTTATTAACCCCTGTGCAATTCCTTGGTCAGGTGCTCCCATGGGTAAGACTTTAGTCGAAAAGATACTGGCCGCACATGCGGATGAGGACGTGACAGCAGGAAAAATTGTCTGGATAAGGATCGATGTGCGCTCCGCACGGGATTTCGGCGGCGCGAACGTGGTCAAGAATTTCAGGAAATACTATCCCGGCGAGAAGGTCGAGGACCTGGAAAAGACGTTTTTCACGTTCGACTGCAACGTTCCCGCAAATACGATTCCATATGCCAACAACCAGCAGATATGCCGGAATTATGCGAAGGAGCAGGGGATCAAGCTTTACGACGTTGATGCAGGCATCGGCTCCCACGTGATGATAGAGGAGGGTATCGGTTATCCGGGTTCGACAGTCGTCGGGACGGACTCCCATCTGAACATCATGGGCGCGGTGGGTGCGTTCGGTCAGGGCATGGGGGACCAGGACATCGCATTTGTGTTCAAGACAGGGAAGACCTGGTTCGAAATTCCGGGCAGCATCGTTGTCAACATTAAAGGCTATCTGCCGGAGACCTGTTCCGCGAAGGATTTAACTCTGTTCATAACCGGCAAGCTCGGAACCAAGACCGCACTGGGCAAGGCAATAGAGTTCCGCGGCCCGGCAATCGACAGGCTGGACCTGGCCGGCCGTATAACGCTCGCCAGCATGGCCACAGAGATGGGCGCCATTATCGGTCTCGTCGTGCCGAACAAGGAGGTGCTGGACCACTTCGGCCAGAAGGAGGCCCTGTTGCCGGATGAGGATGCGGTCTATGAGAAAACGATTGACTTGGACATCAGTAATTTAAAACCGCAGATTGCCAAGCCGCCGAAGCCTGACGCCGTGGTGGACGTCGAATCACTGGGCGGCCCCGAAATTCACTCGGTTTTCATCGGTTCCTGCACCAACGGAACCTACGAGGATATGGTGAAAGTAGCTAGTATCATGAAGGGCCGTAAGGTGAAACCAGGAATCGTGGCGACACTGGTACCGGCCACAATGAAGGTCTGGAAGCGGCTTCTCAAGGAGGGCCACATCAGCACATTCATAGAATCCGGCTTCGTGGTATCCAACCCGGGCTGCGGCGGCTGCGCATCCGGCCAGATTGGCATGACCGGCGAAGGTCAGGTTCATGTGTCAACGTCCAACAGGAATTTTGCTGGAAAGCAGGGCGCGGGAGCTACCTATTTAGCATCCCCGGAAACGGCGGCCGCGTCGGCCATACTTGGTAGGATTGCCACATTGCAGGAGGTAGAATAAATGATATTCAAAGGCAGGGTCTGGCTTCTTCTCAGAGAGGGAAAGCTCATTGATGATATTGACACGGACATGATATTTCACAACAAGTATCTGGCCATAACCGATATCGCCGAAATGGGGCAGTACACGTTCGACAACCTGGAAGGCTACAAGGACTTCGCGAAGAAGGCTCAGCCTGGCGATATAGTAATCACTGGCCAGAACTTCGGCTCCGGGTCCTCGCGCCAGCATGCGGTGGATTGCTTCGTCGCACTGAAGACCGTCTGCGTCGCCGCCCAGTCCTTCGGGGCCATCTACAAGCGCAACGCCATTAACTCCGGTTTTCCGATACTCACCATAAAGCAGATAGACCTGAGCAAGGTGAAATCAGGAGATATTGTCGAGATGGATTCCGAGGCTGGCACAATAAAGAAGGACAGCAGTGATATCGGCAAACTTGAACCGCTTTCGACGGTTCAAAAAGACATCCTGAAAGCGGGAAATGTGTTCGAGTACGCGAAGACGTTATAGAAATAACCGGACTTCGTTTGGCTTACCAGAGCAGTTCCTTCAGCGACCGCGCCGCCACCCTCACTGCATCGTCAGAATCGTACTTCGTTTTCCAGCCCAGTTTCCGAATCTTGTCGCTGGACAAACGTATCCGCGGCACATCCCCCACCCAGCCGCGCTTCCCGCCGGTGTAGCGGAACTCAACATCCTTCAGCCCGCATTCCTCGACGACGATTTCCGCAAGCCTGGTCACGCTGGTCCAGCCCTCGGTGCCGAGGTTGAACAGATTGACGGCATCGGATGAGTTCTCCCACCCGAAAAGCATCCCGCTCACGCAGTCCCCGACTTCCAGGTAGGGCTTGGTCTGGGTTCCGTCCCCCAGTATTTCCAGAACCTTCGAATTCTTCTTCAGCTTCAGCACGAAATCCGGTATAACTCCGTGAGTACCCCCTTCCCCGACTATGTTGGCGAACCTGAATATCCAGGAATGCATGCCGTAAGTGTGCGAGTAAGCCATTACCAGGGCTTCACATGCCAGCTTCGAAGCGCCGTAGATGGATATGGGGATCATGGGGCCGAAGTCTTCCGATACAGGCTTGTCCGTGACCTCTCCGTAAACGACCTGGCTGGAAGAAAATACAATGTTCTTCACATTGTTCCGGCGCATTGACTCGAGAACCTGATAAGTGGCCAGTATGCCGTTGTCCATGTCCTTGGACGGGTTTTCCACACCGGCGCGCACGTCCCTGTGGGCCGCCAGGTGGAAGACTGTATCGACGCCGTCCATTGCGGAATCGAGCGCGGCTGCGTCCGAAATGCTGGCCTCGATGAATTTCACCGCGCCGCTGTTGATATGGCATGATATGGCGTCAAGCGTACTTTCGCTGAGATTGTCCAGAACAACGATTTCATGCTTGCCGATAAGGCGGTTGATCAAGTGGCTGCCTATGAAGCCGGCTCCGCCGGTGATGAGGAGTTTCATGGTAACGGGTTGAGAGTGCAGCATGGATATTAATCATTTTCCAAGGCAAAAATCAAAAAGAATATATACGCACGCTAGCTACTGGCGACTATGGAGTCCCTGAAGATTGCCATGCTCGCTCCCGAGTTCCTTCCGAACTGGGGCGGCGCAGGCACCTACACCATTCTTTTGGCTAGGGAATTGTCCAAATCGGATGAGATTCATGTATTCACTACCATACGAAGTGACAGCCAGAGTTCAAGCAAGAAGCAGATAGAGGATTATTTCAAGGGTAGGGTGAATATTCATGTTCTCAGCACCGCCAAGGACCGTTTTTTCTACAATGCCATATACCAGTTGAATGTCGCCAGACGCCTTCCGGTTCTTCTGGAGAAAGAGAAATTTGATATAATTCACTCCAACCATGCTCATATGCCAGACCTTGGGCTCAAGCTCAGGAAAGTCCGGGGACACAGCATAACCACGGTTCACACAACCATGTCCAGCCAGTACCAGGGGATTAAGCGCTCCGCCGGACACATCGGTCACATGGATGGCTCAGAAAAAATGGTTAGATTCGGATATCCTTTTCTCAGCATTATAGAGATATATTACCTCGACAAAACAGATAATATGATATTTGTTTCGGATTTCATTCGGAGGGATACTGAGCGGATACTGGGCAAGCCCGCACCCAGGGGGGTTGTCATTAGGAACGGCGTTGATCTGGAGCGCTTCAGGAATAACTCTGTTTCCGCAAGCAATCCGAATAAATTGAATATCATGTATTGCGGCAGGTTGCTTGCACTGAAGGGCCTGAACAATTTAATGGACGCCTTTGCAATTGTGCATAAATCAAACTCAGGAACCCATCTCACCCTGGTCGGGGGCGGGGATGCTGGTCAATGGGCTGAAACTGCAAGAGTCAGCGGGGTTCCCGATGATGCCATAACCTTCCTGGGCCAGAAACGGTATGAGGAAATGCCCGGCATAATCAACAAAGCCGATATTTTTGTTCTGCCTAGCATCAGCGAGAGCATGCCCCTGTCATTACTCGAATCCATGGCCTGCGGAAGGGCTTGCGTGGCCTCAAGGGTGGGCGGAATCCCGGAGATTATCACCCACGGAGAAGACGGATTCCTTTTCACACCAGGGAATTCGAAGGAATTGGCAGATTGCCTGAACCGTCTGATTGACGACAAAGGGATTAGAGATGAGTTCGGCCGAAAAGCCAGGGAGCGGATAGTCAGCAATTTCTCTCTAAAAGACACAGTCAGTCAAACAAGAAATATGTTCCTCTCCGTTGCTGGGGGTACAGAATGAAGATAATGCTTGTGAACCCACCCAGGTTCGAAGGTTTGCCTGTAATCAGAGAGGAGAGATGCGAGATAACTGAACGATACTCGGTACTTGAACCGTACAGCTTGCTTCAGCTAGCTGCGATTCTAAGAGATAGGGGCCACAATATAGCCTTGCTGGACGCAAACGGCTTTGACTATGATTACGCACATGTTGAAAAGAAACTGGCCGATGTCATGCCAGATGTTCTCATATTCAGGTTCACCCCGACAACATTCGACCATGACACAAGCATCTGTGCGATTGTCAGGGAATTGAATCCGAAAATCAAGACCATCGGACTTTGCTGGACGCTGAACAAAGTTCCGAAGGATGTCATGGATTCCGTTCCAGAACTGGATTATTATGCTACGGGTGATTATGAAACAGTGGTGCCTTCCATAATTGAAAAAATATCCGATGTCAGCGGTATTGGAGGTCTGGTCTGGCGCTCTGGAAAAGATGTGATAATCAACACTCCGACCAGGGGTATGATTGCCAACCTGGACGAGCTTCCCATACCAGCCTATGATTTACTGGATTCTCTGGATCCGTATTTTATCAACACCCCGACCGATGAGGTTTTCACTATCATGTATACGAGCCGCGGTTGCCCCTACGGGTGCATATACTGCACGGTTGCCGGAACCGTCTGGAAGCCACGTTCTGCCGAGAGCGTCATGAAGGAACTGAGATATCTCAAGAAAAAGTACAATGTTAAGCTGGTGTCGTTCTTTGACGAGACTTTCACAATTGACAAGCAGAGAATTATGGATATTTGCCGAGCCATGGTGGAGGAGAAGCTTGATATCAAGTGGTACTGCAATACTAGAGCCAATCTTCTTGATGAGGAATTGATAATCGCAATGAGGGATGCAGGGTGCAGAGGCATGTCCATAGGCGTGGAATCTGGCAGCCAGAAAATACTGGACATGGCATCCAAACGTATAACAGTAGAGGAGGCCAGGAATGTCATTCGATTGGCAAAAAAGCATGGGCTGAAGGTGCTGTGCAGCTTCATTTTTGGCTTACCAGGAGAAACATGGGATACTGTGGATGAGACCATTCAGTTCGTTAAGAACGCCCTGCCAACCGGAGTCCAGTTCAATGTGGCAGTTCCTTATCCCGGAACCGAACTTCACAGGTGGGCCATCGAGAAGGGCCTGCTGAAGGAGACTGGTTGGCGCCACCTTTATCAACACGAGTCCGTGGTCGGAACCGAGGACATGAGTCCCGAAGATCTCAACAAGGCCAGGTACATGGCTTACAAGGCACTGTATACATACCCCATATGGTATCTGGAGAATATCAAGCACGTGCTGAAGAATCCCGAGGACTTCAATATGGCTGTGAAATACTCAATTAAGATAATAAACAACTTCGTCCTTCACAGAATGGAACATTCCCACTGAGAAGGTATTTCACATGGAAACACTTAAATTTATCATGACCAGCACATTCTACCCGTCCTATCACATAGGAGGAGACGCAGTTCATGTGAAATACCTTGCCGAAGAATTGGTCAAGCGCGGGCATGAGGTTCATGTCATGTTCAGCAGGGATGCCTACCGGATGAAGAGGAAGGGAGTGCCCGAGTCCATAGACCATGGGAAGGTCCAGGTTCACGCACTGGAGTCGACATACGGAAGATTGACCCCCATGAAGGTTTATGCCTTTGGCAATTCCGGCTTCATTCTTAACAATTATCGAAAACTCGTCTCAGACGTTAAGCCTGATGTCGTGCACCATCACAACATCTCCCTGCTGGGTCATGGCTTGCTGAGAAAACTGGGCGATTACAGGCAATTGTATACGGCGCATGACCATTGGCTTGTATGCCAGGGCAATGATATGATCAAAAAAGGAGAACCATGCGACGGCAAGGGCTGTCTGGTTTGTGCATTGGCTTCGGGTAGACCCCCGCAGTTCTGGAGGCGAAAACTTGATACCACTGGCATTGACTGTCTGATATGCCCCTCAGAATACATGGCCAGCAAACTGGCTCCACTCGGCATCAAAACAACAATTCTCCCCAATTTCTCGTCTGACCCGCCTGCAAGCATTCCAGACATTGATGAGGAAGATTTCTATCTGTACATGGGCGTGATGGGCGAGCACAAGGGCGTGAGGGTACTGCTGGATGCGTTCAGCAAATCAAGCAATCGACTGATACTCCTGGGCAGGGGGGCGCTTGCCAAAGAGACAGAGGCAATTATCGAAAAAAGAGGGCTTGCCCCCAGGATGAGATATCTGGGTTGGAAAACGGATGAGAAATGGCCTTATCTGAAAAAGGCCAATGCCGTCCTGATACCGTCAATCTGCCAGGAAAACAACCCCCTAGTCGCGCTCGAGGCCATGTCAGTGGGCACTCCGGTCATATGCTCAGATGCTGGCGGCACGAAGGAAGTCGTGAAACTCCTTTCTGAAAAATTGGTCATACCTATGAAGGAATTGGAAATAGGGCTCGCCAGCATTTCCAGGCCGACCATTTCCCGGGCGGAAGTGATGGCTATCTTCAAAACCAATTTCTCTGTCGAAGCCTACATGAAGAGATACATGGAAATCGTGAAGGGGGGATGCCAATCCATATAGTGGATTCACACGAGTTCTACGAGATGTACCGCGGGGACAAAGATTTCAGGCTAGGCATTGAACTCTGCCGCGATCCAGATAATAGATATTCCGCCATGGTTCCAGATCTAGCTTCGCCTGCTGACAGAACCTTCTTTCATACAGACAGATTCCCCAGAAATCAGCTCCCAAAGCTGCCTGATAACTTCAAGGTTCATTACATGAAATCAAGACTGGTGTATTTCAGCAAGGGCAACCTTAGCCTTGGTGGGTTCTTCCAGTTCTCTGGTGCCTATCCCTCACTTATAAAACGGTTGAAACCAGATTTGATATTCGAGAATCCCTATACCACGCTCACACCCAGGTCATACCTGACGTATTTCGCGGCATGGGGTAACCGCATACCAATGGTCTATGTCGACCCGGGTGATATTCCACCCAAAGGCGCCGTGAAAAATGTACTTGCACGATTGGAAAGACCCATAATTAAGAATGCCAGACATATCATAGTGTATAATGAGATGGGCAAGGAAAGATTCACCAGAGAGTATGGATTCCCGGTTGAAAATATTTCAGTCGTGCCGAAGCCAGTGGATGTCACTAAATTCATTCCGGGGAAAGGTCGGGAAGAGAACAGAATCAAATTAAATGTGGGAGATAGGTTCGTTGTTGCATACATTGGAAGGCTATCCAACAACAAAGGCGCAGCCCACCTGCTGAAAGCGGCCAATATAATCAAAGAAGCTGGATTGGCAGAACGATATTTTTTCATATTCGCAGGTGGCAACATTATAAAGAAGGATGCAGATGATATCAGGGCAATGAATGAAAAATTCGGACTGGATAATGTTCACTTCACTGGACATGTGACGAACTCCGAGATTGCAGGATACCAGGCTGCGGCCGACCTAATTGTCTACCCTGATGTGACGAACCTACCTGGCTTCTCCTCTGTGCTGGCCGAGTCAATGGCCATGGGAAAGGCCATTCTAATAGGAATTAAGGGATTCGAGATGGCGACTCCCCTAACCCATATGCATGACTCGATCATAATTTCGGCCAGGGATGCAGATGCAATAGCAGAAAACATCCAGATGCTTGAAGCAGACATAATCCTAAGAGAAAAGTTAGAAGAAAACGCCAGAAAGTATGCAGAAGAAAGAATGTCCTGGAATGTGCAGGTTAAAATATACAAAGAGATATTCCAGAGGGCGATTGAAAGATGAAAATCAATGCCAAGCATATACTGTTCATAGCCATAATCCTGTCTCTCATTATTATTCCAAAAATTGCCTTTTCGACAAATGATTTACATGATTCATTCAACTATTCCAATTCCGCCCTGGCCCAGACTGCTATCAATGAAGAAAAAATGGAATTATATCCATATGAAAATGCTGGAAATTCGATAAACAGACATGCGAATGGCTGGAGCGTAAGGTGGGTGGTGACATCTTCGATTGCGTCTCTCAGTCTCGTAACCGGATTAAGCCCCAGAGACTTGCAGTCACTGCCGATATGTGCAATTGGAATTCTCATAATGGCCTATCTTGTGGCTTCAAAATTGACAAAGAACTGGAAACTGGCATCATTATACTGTGTCATGATAGCATTCGATCCGACCGTGAACAGCCTCACCAATGGAACATATATCCAGGGTTGGGGTTTTATTTTTTATTTCATGTTAATTTATGTTGCAATGGTGATTGTTGAGAAAAAATATTATCTGGCCCTATCCAAAAACAAGGAGCATTATGAACCGTTTCTCATGTATGGTGCATTGGCTGCTTGCGCCCTTATGATGATGCATTTCTCCTATTACTCTGCGTTGATTTATGCCGCCATACTGCTCTCTGTTGTGGCGAGTTGTATTTTCTTCGTGAACTCAAATAAAACACTAAATTCAAAACATGTATTTATGTTTATAACCTGCATGGCCATTGCCTTCATTGCGCTCTATTTTGTGGAGGATTCAATTCGCTTTGCCATTAGCAACTATCAGGGGCCTTTAAGCAAGTTTTTCACATATGCTGAAGATGTCTTTGTAACAGGAGGCGCAAGATTTTGTGTGGGGCTACTGTCCTATATATTTATATTCATTCCAATCACCATATTGGGATTGAAGTGGCTTAGATTGTTCATTAAAAAACGAAAAATACCCATGATGAAATGGGAAGATATTTTCGTTTCATCGTTTCTGCTGACTGGGGTCATCAATATCATCATATATGCCGGGCTTGGGTTTGTGGATTTCAAGTATTTTATCATGTTCTTTTCTCTCTCGGCTTTGTACGCTATTAGCAGAATAAAATTACCAAAATTCGATTTGGCCCATCGAATACCCAGAAAGCTTCCGATAAAACAAGTATTCACCATGATACTGGTGTTTCTATTTGTAATGAAATTTGCCGTGTACTTTGCACCGATAAATAATTCGATCGATGAAAAGACAGAAGAGCAATGGATTGCGGATTATTGCCTCTATCCGGGTACTGAGAGCATTTCAGATATCAGAGTGAGTGGAGAAATCATGTTATTGCATACTGAAAGAGGAAATTCGATATTTAACTCGTTTGTATATTCTACAAATTATTTAACCAGGTTGACCTCTGGAAACGCAACACAATTTTTAGTTGTCAATGGAAAAATAACTTATCTAATTATGAATGAAGAAAACATCGATGGCCATTTCAGCATCGGAAACTGGGAGGCATGGAGTAGCAGTGAAAGCGTCACTGAAATAGTTGGAAATTACCAATTCATTCAGAAAATATATGCCTCTCCGAAAATATCTGTTTGGCATATTAGCATTTAGTGACAAGCGGTCAAGAGCCTCCTGCCTTTAGGCTTGAGATGAATTGATCAAGACACGAATACCATCAAAGAAAGACCGCCTTGCACCGTACTAATGTTAATGTATCATATCAAAGCTAAAAGGTTTTGATAAATTAGGTGCATGGCATACATACTTAAACTTCCGGCCCTGACAACAATCGCCAGCTCCTTTAGGGGCTGGTAGTTTACGGATTAACTTTGATCCATAGGTGCAATTCGTAATCTGTGTCAAGGCCTTCAATCTGAAGCTGCCAGACTACTTTGTAAATTCCAGGATTTGAAAAAATGAAAGAGAATTTGTTCTGAAATTCTGCCTCATGGGCCATGGTGATGTTTCTTCCAGTGCTGACATTACTTGTCAACATTGTTGCATTGTCCCAGTTGTTACCATATATAACTACGGAGGCATTTTCGATTCCGGCAATAATTGTGTAATTTACAGTTGTTTGTTCATAGTTGGCAATACCGACAATCACGGATGCTGTCTCATTTACAGTTATGTTAAGGGGGTAATTTTGCATTGTCATGTTGGAGTCATAGATATAAAAATTAGTATAAGGTTCAGCAATGCTTGGCTTGACTATGGTATAAGTAATAAAACCAGAACAGATGACTATTCCAATAACAATGAGTATGGTCATTGCAATCTCAACACTTCCAGATAATGGAAAAGAATGTTGAGAAAGGTTAAGAGTATATCGCTTTGGCTGAGGTAATTGGCTTCTGCGGAAGTAGGCAATTCCGACGAATGCAAGAAGAGCTATCAGATTTCCGACCAGCACCCATATAAGGTTGAGCGAATCTGCAAGAGAAAGCAGCAAACCAATAATCGAAACAATGGCAATGCTCAATCCGATGCTAAGGGCGATTCGTTCGAGATTGTCAATACTTTTTCCATCTTCATTATTCTGGGGCCACAGCAGAGATACAAGAGCATACCCAGGATAGAATATGATTATTGGGATGGCCAGTATCACCCTCAGTGCATGACCATCCGGAAGTGCTAGGGCGCCTGCGATTCCGAGAAACACCAAAAACATGATAATGAACAAATCAATGGGGTGCTTTCCACCAGCTAACCCAATCTTGTCTGAGTCATTAGCCATTGATTTCCCCCCTCAGCTCCCCTCTCTCCAGCGTGTACTTCGTCCCAACGTGTTCCTCCACCGCCGGGTCGTGGCTGGCAATGACCACCGTTGCGCCGAACTCCCTGTTGGCCTTTTTGAACGCGTCGATGACGATGTCGCAGTTGTCTATGTCCAGCGACGCGGTGGGCTCGTCCGCCAGCAGAACCGCCGGACTGTTGGCAAGCGCACGGGCGACCGCTACCCGCTGGCGTTCCCCGCCGCTTATCTCGTCGGGGAATTTCTCGGCATAGCTATCCAGGCCAAAACTATGAAGCAATTCCTTGACCCGCCAATCGCCGTCATGCCACTTTGCGATCTTCATCGGCAGGAGAACATTCTCATAAACTGTGAGGTCGTTGATTAGGTTGTGGGCCTGGAAAATAATACCGATTTTGTGAAGCCGGATATTGGCAAGTTCTTTATCGGAGAGAGCGGCGGTAGCATAGCCGTTGAGCTGTATCTCGCCTTTCGTGGGAACGTCGATGCAGCCTATGAGATTGAGCAGTGTGGATTTACCGCTGCCCGAGCGTCCCTTGATGAGGACCATCTCTCTCGGGGGGATCTCCAGGTTCACGTTCCGGAGAACGTTCCGGCTGCCATCGTATGACTTCCAGACATCCTTGACGATTATCTTCATCTCTTTCATTCGGTCCACCGTATTCGTACCGGGTGATGGGGCGCTATCCAAGTAGATAGTGCCAAACTACTCCTAGACTACAACCGTATTAAAGGATTTCGGAGGCCATTTATATAAGCAAAATGTAGGCCGCCCTGCTCATATGCATGACCTGCCATGCATCGTGTGCATACTGTGTTAATCGAAAATCAAAGCATGTGGGCTTTGATAAATCAGGTGCATGGCCCCTAGGTAAACTTCCAGCCCTGGCAACAAACGCCAGCTCCTTTAGGGGCTGGTAGTTTACACATAATTATATATAACATCGGGATTGTGAATGTAGCCGGGAAACTAGATGATTGCCAGAAACTCATTCATTATCATGGTATCACAGGCGGCCAGCGCCATTTTCGGGATGCTTGCCCTGACAATAGTATCGAAATTGTGGGGGGGGTATGCGCCAAGCATCATGGGCATCATCTGGTTCGCTATGGCTTTTGTTGGAACCTTTTCGTTCATCACCAATATGGGCTTCGATGTCACCCATATCAAGAAAGTGTCAGAGGGAAGGGACATGGGTACCTGCATGGGTACGTTCATTTCAATCAAGCTCATTTTAATTGGAATTTTGATAACTTCAGTTTTGGGCAGCATCGCATTCTGGAAATATTTTATGAGCGAAGGTTTCTATGATGCTACAACGGAAACGGTCATTTACATTTTCCTTGGCTATTCTGTATTTTTTGCATTGGGTCAGATTGCAGTTTCGACCTTCAACAGCAGAAAAGAGAATGTAAAGAGCCAGATATCACTACTGATGGACCCGATAGTTAGGTCCGCTCTGGTCATTATCGTGGCACTGGCTGGTATAAGCGGCGCCATTGTCACATACGGTGGGGCCACAACGGCTATCGACTTGCAGCCGAGGTACAATTGGCCCGGATTCCTGGAACCGTTGCAAACATTCCTGGCAACCCACACTGTCGGCGCAATGGCGATAGCATATCTTCTCGGGGCATTTGCGATGTTTTGCATGGCTTTCTTTCTCCTGAGGAAATACCCTGTTGCCAAGCCCACGAAGAATTACCTGAAAATGTATTTCCTGTTTGCAACGCCATTGATGATTCCGATAATATTCACGCTTATTACAGCAAACATAGACAAGGTCATGATTGGCTACTTCTGGAGCGCCGTCGAGGTTGGTTATTATTCCTCGGTCCAGAGAATTTCAGCGATGATATTGATGATTTCGGCATCCATTGGCATAGTAGTGTACCCAACCATTTCAGCCATCCATGCAAGGAAAAACATGGACAAGAGGAAAAAGATTCGCGAGATTGCCAAGGTTGCAAGGGATTCCGAGCGTTATGCATCAATGGTCACCATTCCGGTCCTGGCCATGATCATTGTCTTTGCCGTACCGATTATTGACATCGTCCTGAACAGTTCATTCAGACCAGCAACAATGAGTTTCCAATTGCTGACAATTTATGCATATGTCTTCACTATCGGAGTTCCCTATACATATCTTATTGTGGGAATGAACAGGCCAAAACAAACCGCAAAGATCGTTGTTCTCGCAGGCATTGCCAATATCGTGCTCAATTTCCTTCTTATCCCACATAACGGATTACTGTCCCAATTCGGCATCAGTGGAATCAATGGTGCTGCATGTTCGATCCTGGCGTCGATAATCATCATGCTTGTTGGATTACATTATTACTCGAACAGGATTACCGGAAAACGGTTATTTCAAGGAAAAATATTATTGCATATGATCGCAGGTGTAGTCATGGGCATGGTCATGTGGGGCATAAGTACCTTCATAGAGATAATCCGGTGGTACCACCTCGGTGTTCTATTCTTTATTGGCCTGGGAACATACATAGGCGTTCTGTGGTGTTTCAAGGAATTCAAGAAGGCCGACCTAAATTTCTTCCTTGACACGATGAACCTCAGGAAATTGTTCAAACATGTAAAAAAGGAGATGGGTGAGGACCCTAAATTCAAACAATAATACTGTAATTGCATGAATTTACTGCATAAATGCCGAGAACAATCAGTCCTTCAGGGCTGAGATAAATCGGCAGAAGCAGTAAACTTCCAGCCCTGGCAACAAACGTCAGCCACTTTAGGGGCTGGTAGTTTACTGGGCATAGATACTCATTTGAGCTAAATAGAAAAAGATTAAGTACTCGACCAGTTTTGGATATTTGCTTTGCAAATGGTGAGAAATGATGAAGGACAAATTCAAGATTTGCTATCTCGGTAATGGGGAATCCATCCATACCAAGAGATGGGTCAATCATTTTGCCGGTCTGGGACATGACGTTCATCTTATAAGCAGCACCAAGGCAGATTTTGAGAATGTCACGGTTCACCAGATTGAGGGGGCCGGATACCTGGACTTCATCAGGAAAATTTTCAAATGCAGAAAACTTGTCAGGAAAATAAAACCGGACCTGATTCACGCGCATTTTGTCACTGATTATGGTTTTCTTGGCGCCATGACAGGGGTCCATCCCCTTGTCATTTCACCCTGGGGCTCGGACATCACCAGGCAGCCGGACGAATCAATGCTTTTTAGGTTCATGGTGAAGTACGCACTCAAACGGGCAGATGCCGTTCATTGTGGGGATGATACAATGGCAGAAAGGATTAGGGTCCTTGTCGGTGACACTGGCAATATCTATTCCATCCGATGGGGTGTGGATTCTGAGTTCTTCGTTCCGGCTAGCGCAAGGAACCCGGATGAAATTCGGATAATCTATCTCCGGATTTCACATGACAATTACCGCACTCAGACACTGCTGGGGGCCATGCCTGAAGTTCTGAAAAAACACAAAAATGTCCGGTTCATGATCCTGAAAAAGGGAGATCATCTGGACAGGACCATAGAGGCGATAGGAAAAATGGATGACCGGAACAGGATCGAGATGATTGAGCCTGTTCCGTATGATAGCATGCCGGAAATGCTCAATGGGTGCGATATCTATGTGGACACTGTTTACAACCAGACCTCGGGTTGCGGTATAGGCGTCACAGCGCAGGAGGCAATGAGTTGCGGATTGCCTATTGTCATTGCGAATACCAGCGGTTACAACCAGTTCGTCGAGCATGGGGTCAACGGATATGTATATCAAGGTATGGATTCAAAAGCTCTTGCCCGGGCCCTTGACGAGTTAATACTAGACGAGGGAATGAGAAAAAGGCTAGGGGAGAAGGCCAGAGAATTCATATTGGCAGGCCAGAGTTGGCAGGCAAACATGCAAGAGATGGAAAGGCTTTACAGGAAATTAATTGAAAAAGGTGATGGTAAATGAGCAAAATGATACATTTGGCCAGGCCATATTTCGACAGTGAAGAGCTCGTAGAGATAAGGAAAGTGCTGGAGAGCGGCTGGGTCTCCCAGGGGCCGAAAACGAAGGAGTTCGAGGAGAATGTTTCAAAATATCTTTCTGCCAAGAACGTGGTGGCATTAACAAATTGCACATGTGCGCTTCATCTATCACTCCTTTGCCTTGGAATCAAGAAAGGGGATGAAGTCCTGGTTGCAGATTACACATACCCGGCCACGGGTCATTCGGTAGTGTACTGCGGAGGAAAGCCAGTATTCGTGGACGTAGATCCAAAAACCTATAACATAAGCCCGGATGAAATTAGGAAAAAAATTACCAAGAAGACAAAAGCGATAATACCTGTTCACACATTCGGCCAACCCGCTGAAATGGATGAAATTTTGGAGATTGCTGAGGAGCATGACCTTAAGGTCGTGGAGGACGGAGCCTGCGCGTTCGGAGCGAAGTACAAGGGCAAATTCGCCGGAACCATGGGCGACGTGGGCTGCTACTCTTTCCATGCCAGGAAAGGCATCACAACAGGAGAAGGAGGCATGGTCGTTGCCAGGGACAGGGAGATTGCAGAGCATATCAGGAAATTGTCGGTTTTCGGCATTGTGACAGCTTGGAACAGGGAAAACACTGATGAATTCGTTGTGCCTGAGTTCAATGAGATAGGTTACAATTTCAAAATGAGCGACATTACTGCGGCAGTCGGCGTTGCCCAGCTGAAGAAACTCGATTACATCATCAAGCGAAAGATTGAAATCGCCAGGTATTGGGACGAGAAGCTGGAAAAAATGAGCCTTATCAATTCGCCATACAATTCTCCTGACGGCTTGCACATATATCAGAGTTATGTCGCGCTTGTTGATAAGAAAATCAATCGGAACAGATTGATTGAATTGCTCAGGAAGGAAGGCATACAGGCCCAGATAGGGACATATGCATCTCATGTCCAGCCAGTGTATGGTTCAAAGGATAAATGCCCCAATTCTCTCGAAATATTTAATAAAGCAATAGCCTTACCCATGTTTTACACCCTGGAAGAGGCGGAAATTGACGAGATGGCAATCGTGCTGGAAAGAACTTTGGAAGGAATGTGATGGAAGAAATAAAACATACCCTGAGATTCACTTATGCCGATTTCGAGGACTTTGTAAAGTATGCAATGGACATCGCACCGATATGCGCACTTGCAAACTGGGATGGGAAAAGAAGCATCATAATGAGGCATGATGTTGATTTCGACATACCAAGTGCTTACAAATTAGCCAAAATGGAAAAGAAAATTGGAATCCAATCTACCTTCTTCATCATGACTACGAATCGTTATTATAATCCACTTTTCCCTGCCAATTCTGACCTGCTGCGGAGCATGTCCAATGACGGTTTTGAGATAGGGCTGCATTTTGATCCTTCGATTTACGAAAATGCCAGCCATCAAGAGCTGGAGAATAAAGTTAAGCTGGAATGCAGCATTCTTGAGAGCATCATAGGAAAACCGATAAGGTCCATAAGCCTTCATAATCCATCTCTCAGTGGTCAGTATCCCATGTTCGAGGGTTACATTAATGCATACTCCAATGAGATATTTTCCGATGATAATTACATGAGCGACTCATGCATGGACTTTCGCGGCAAGAATCCTTACGAGTTCGTGAAAAAAGCGAAAGATAGTACGTTACAAATCGTTTTCCACCCGATGCACTGGTCAGAGGAAGGGCTGGATTACATAGGTTTTTTCACCAAATTTATAAATAACCTAACGGATAACATAGACGAGACCTTCAGAGCCAACCGAACCTATAAAAAGATTATTGGCGAGGATAGGTTGAAGGATAAGATACGAGGTGAAGAGTATGATTGAGAAGAATATCAGAATCAACGATATCTGCGAACTCGTGGGAGGAAACACTGAGAAGGCTTGGCTGAATGCCAGTTTTTCAATGCATCCGGCTCCTGTAAATAAGGCCAACGGCAACTCCATATCCTTTTGCACAAAAAATACACTGGAAGAAGCAATGCCCATACTCGAGAATACTGAGGCAAAAGTAATCATCTGTTCGAACAAACTGGTTGTCAAAGAAGGGCAATTCGGAGAGAAAATTATCATACAGGTTTCAAACCCAAGGTTGGCTTTTATCACTGTCATGCAACGTTATTTCGAGGAGAAGATGGAGTGGGGGATTGCACCTTCAGCTGTTATCGATGTGGACGCAAAAATTCACCCGAACAGCTACATCGGACCCCATGTATACATAGGAAAATCTGAGATCGGTGAGGGCTCAATCATCCACGCCAATGTGAGCATCTACTCAAAGGTCATGATCGGCAAACGCGTAACAGTAAATTCCGGTACCGTGATAGGCGCGGATGGCTTCGGTTATGAACGGAACGAGGATGGGGATCTGATCAAGTTTCCGAACGTGGCTGGCGTCGTAATCGAGGACGACGTGGATATAGGCTCAAACACCTGCATTGATAGAGGAACTTTGGACAGCACATTCATTGGCAGGGGGACCAAGATAGATAATCTTTGCCACATAGCACATAATGTGATTATCGGAAAGAATTGTAGCGTCATCGCCCAGAGCATGATTGGCGGTAGCGTCGTTATAGAGGATTATTCCTGGGTCGCACCTTCAGCCTGCATCAGAGACGGCATTACCATAGGTAAAAACTCAGTTGTCGGACTGGGTGCGGTTGTCACCAAGTCCGTGGGAGAAAATCAGATAGTAATGGGCGTTCCCGCAAAACCTATTAGAGAGAACACGATTCCTTCCTATCTCAAAAAAAAAGGTGATGAAAAATGAGCCTGAAAAATAAAACCGTAATGGTCACTGGCGGTGCCGGTTTCATAGGAAGCCACTTGATTGACCGAATAATTCGTGAAAAACCTGAACGCATCGTTATAGTTGATAATTTCTTTCTGGGGAAGCACAGAAACATCGAACCAGCCATGAAAACGTTTGACAATATCAAACTGTATTATCAGGATGCTGGACATTATGAAAAGATGAAGAATATCTTCGAAATCGAGAACATCGAAGTGGTATTCAATCTGGCCGTAGTTCCGCTCCTGACCTCACACAGCCTCCCGAAAATCACCTGCGAGGACAATATCAACATCACGCTTTCAGCCCTTGAGCTGTTGAGGGAGGGGTGTTTCAAAACACTGATACACTGTTCTTCATCGGAGGCATATGGCACGGCAATGGAGATGGTGATGGACGAGGGGCATCCCTTGAACCCGACAACCCCCTATGCAGCAAGCAAAGCCGCATGCGACCTGCTTGTGCAATCTTACGAGAACACGTTCGGACTGGATTGCGCAATCATAAGGCCATTCAACAATTATGGCCCCAGACAGAACGAGGGCAGTTATGCAGGAATCATCCCCATAACCATCGAAAGAATAATGGCTGGCAAGCAACCGATAATTCACGGAGACGGCCTCCAGACCCGAGATTACATATATGTCAGCGACACGGTCGAGGGCATGATCCAAATTTACAATAACAGCAACACGAGAGGAAAGGTAATCAACCTTGCCACCGGCCAAGAAATTTCTGTTTTGGACATGGTGAAAGCCATTGCTAGGGAATTGAATTATGCTGGCGAATTTGATTTCCAACCGCCCAGGCTCGCGGATGTGAGACGTCACAGGGGCGATATAACGCTGGCCAAGAAAATGATCGGCTTTGAACCGGGAACATCGTTCGAGGCCGGTATAAAAGAAACAGTTGCCTGGTACCGAAAAATTCTTGGCAAATAAATAAGCGGTCGGATTATGACACATTCCACAATACAATCATTAACGACCCGCTTTATGCGTCCCAGCGAAAATGTTAATTACAAAACGTGCCTATATCCCTCCTCTTGCTTGAAAGGCTTCTGTTTAGAAGGGTGAGGTTATGAAAGGAGAACGAAAGAAAAATGAGGATGCGGTAAGGGAGGCTAATATCCGATATCACACAGCATTGGCCAATACTTACGATCAGACCCAACCCAACTTCAAAGAGGAAAATGTTGCCCAGGTTCGCGAGCGTTTGAAGCGCCTGGCCGAGGAGACGGGTGGGAAGAGACTATTGGACATAGGTTGCGGAACCGGTTTCATGCTGACGCTTGCGGCCCCCTACTTTGATGAAGTGTATGGTATCGATATTACTCCGGCTATGCTCGACCTGGCTAAAATCAAGATGAATGAGGATGGATTGAAAAATGTCAAGTTTGTTCTGGCACCGAGCGAGAAATTGCCCTTCGAAGACGCTTATTTCGACGTGGTAACTGCATATGGGGTGCTGCACCATCTGCCCAACCTGGCACGCACATTCAAAGAAGCACGACGCGTTATGAAACCGAACGGAGTTTTCTACTCGGACGAGGATCCAAATTACTATTTCTGGTCGGCTATCAAGGCACTTCCCGAGAATGTGACGGAAACTCTTGCCATCGAGAGGAGAGGGGTTTGCCAAATGGGAAGCGAGGTTCGGAAAGTGGTTGGAAATATATTGGACGATGACACAATAGAAATGGCTGAATATCACAAAATGAAAGGTGGATTCAAAGAGAAATGGATAAACAAATTACTGATGCAAGCTGGTTTCTCGACTGCATATTTCGAGTATAAATGGTTCTGGCAGGAGGGGAAGGTGATGAGGGATATCTCGCCCGAGGTCGCCATATATTTCGAGAAACACCTGAGGAGCGCTTTGCCCATCACAAGAAATTTCTTTAAATACCTGCGAATCGAGGCTAGAGCATGAGTGCCCGTATCGCAATACTGGGGGTGTCTGGATTCATCGGAAAGAATATTGTGGACCGTTTCTCAGCAGGGGGTGTGGAGATTCTTGGGTGTGATATTCATAGCGGAAAAATCGGAACTCTTCTCGTGGATTCTATCGACTTAACAAATGAGAAATCTCTTTCAGATTGGCTAGGAACACGGGACATAGATGCCATAATTTATCTGGCATCGGAAATACCACAATCATTCAGCAATGTTAATGTGAGTGTTTTCGATAATAATGTTAAGATGCACAAAACAGTTTTGAATTACTGGACCCAGAACAGGTGCCAGCTTATCTACGCATCGACATGCGCCATTTACGGAAAATCGGGACCCGTGCCATGGAGGGAGGAAAATGCACCGGCACCAGAAAATTATTACTCTGTTTCGAAAATTGTAGGTGAATGGTTATTCAGGACACAAAAACCCGAAGAGAATACATTGACAGTGCTGCGCATTAATGCCCCTTACGGTGTGGGGGGTAGAAAGACAGTCGTAAACATCTTCCTTGAAAACGCTCTAGCTGGCAAGCCCATCGGGCTTTTCGGGAGCGGGCGGCGGGAACAGGATTTTCTGCATGTTTCCGATATTGCCAATGCATTCTGGCTGGCATTTTCCACAGGAACATCAGGGACTTTTAACATTGCCAGCGGAACAACTGTGACAATGAAGCAACTAGCTGAGAAAGTGATTGAAACTGCGAAATCGACATCTGAAATCGAACTAACTGGCACACCAGATCCAGGCGAGGAGACAAAGGTTCGGGTTGATATTTCCAAGGCAGGAAAGCAACTCGGATTCACACCCATTCATTCCCTTGAAAGCGGGTTGGCAGAATGTATTAAAGCTTACGGGGCGATAAAAAAATGAAAATCGGAATCATCTCCGACATTCATGGAAATCATCGGGCACTGACAGCAGTGCTAGCTGAGTTTAATAATGAAGAAGTGGGTCGTATCGTCTGTCTAGGGGACATTGTAGGCTACTTTCACCAATCTTTGGAATGCCTGAATACTGTGATGGACGCTGGAATTGAGGTGATTTTAGGAAATCATGAAGGAATGCTTCTCGGTAACATAGATTATTCCCCCGAGCGTGAGAGAATATATTTCATGGATAGCGCCAAGAAAAATCTTTCAACCGGGCAGAAAGATTGGTTACTGTGTCTTCCAAAGACTTTGGAAATCGATATAAATAGCAAGAAATTATCTTTTTTCCATGGCAGCCCTTGGAATCCCCTAATGGAATATATATATCCAGATTCAGTGGATGAAAAAAGATTCGCTGATTTGGGTTATGACTATATTTTCTTAGGGCATACTCATTATCCCATGATACATAAATGTGGCCAGGTAACACTGATAAATCCTGGCTCTTGTGGTCTTCCAAGGGATGGTACATGGAAAGCCAGCGCAGCGCTGCTGGATACGGAAAAATGTAGTGTGACGTTTGTGAAGGCCAAATATGATGTTAGTAAAACTATCGAAGAAGCCCAGACTGCTGGTGTAGCAAATGAAGTAACGGATAAATTAATAGAGGGATACATATGAATGAAAAGAAAATAAAGATCATGATAACGAGCGTTGGTGGCGGCGGGACAGGAATGGAAATTATGAAGTCCCTGAGACAATCCACTAACAAATATTACCTAATTGGAACAGATATGTCGGAGCAAAGTTTTGGCTTATTCAAAGCCGACAAAGGTTTGTTGGTGCCCCCCGCGAGGGATCCATGTTTTATTGATAGCGTCATTAAGATGTGCAAACGAGAAAAGGTGTGGGTTTTATTCCCTGGATCCGAGATTGAGTTGAAAATCATTTCAGACAATAGAGATTCATTCAAAGAAAATGATATTTACCTCCCAATCAACACAAAAGAAGTGATCGACCTATGCCTTGACAAGAAGAGGACGTTCGACTTTCTGAAAAGCAAGAACGTCTCGATACCAAAGACCGTGGCTATTGACACCGAAGCAGACATATCCGATGTTGATTTCTACCCCTCGATAATCAAACCATACCTGGGCACGGGCGGTTCCAAAAATGTATTCATAGCTCAGGATTCAAGCGAGTTATATTTCTTTTGCAAATACCTTTTAAAATATGGCAACAAACCATTAGTGCAGGAATATGTCGGTTCGTACGAGAATGAGTACACTGTAGGCATACTATCTGGTCACGATGGAAAAATAATTTCTACTGTGGCGCTAAAAAGGCAGATATTAAGTGGCTTATCAAACAAATTGAAGGCACCATCTTTGAATGCCAAGGGTATGGCACTAGCAGTTTCTTCAGGTATAAGCCAAGGTAAGATTGTCGATGACAAGGGGCTTATCGAAGGATGTAATGAAATAGCAAAAAAGGTCGGATCTAGAGGCCCATTGAACATTCAGTGCCGTTATGTTGAAGGGGTCATATATCCATTCGAGATTAATCCACGAATATCCGGCACCACGAACATGCGTGCTCTGGCTGGGGTTAACGAATCGGACCTCCTGATTCGCAAATACGTATTGAAAGAGCAACTGCCTGAAAAGATAGAACCAAGAACGGGGTTAGCCATCAGAGGACTTGAAGAGATGTTCCAGGGTGATTAAATCATTCGAACGAAATAGCCTCAAGTTCTTCTGCACTTCGCAATCTCCAGATGATAAACTCCAGGGTATAGGTAATATAATAAATCAACTTTAATCATTTGAATATTCAGGTTTTCACCCTGCATTAATTAAATATATCCGAACATATCCTACATGCTGAACGACGTATAGGTGAAACAGGTGTCCATAACATTCAGACTCTCAACAAAAATGAATCGCAGGATATTCGCCACCATCCTGGGCATAGCGTTCTGTGCCACTTACCTTGCAGGTACAACAGCCATGGTGGGCGGCCTTCATGATACCACTTCCAGCCTTGCCGCAAGCTTCGACCAGGGTCCGGTGCTGGTTTACACGGACGGCGACTTTGCCAACAGCCGCGTCGGTGGGGATTTGTTACCCGAAAATGATACATCTTTCATCGCATTCTGCTTTGCCAACGTGACTCTCACAGATTTCAACAGCCGAACGCTGGGCAATGTTTATGCGGTGTCCGTTTACGATCCCGATGATGTTCTGGGCCTCAACATGACTGATGAGTCCCTTGACACTGGCGTTTGGGTGGGAACCCAGCTGGCCGATATTATGGTTTCCAAATCGATAAGTGCCACAACAAACTCCAGATACATGCTGAACCGTGGCGGGAACATGACGATTGTCCAGGTGTCGGCCCTTTACTCGGAAGGCTCAATAATGCCCGATGACTGGCTCCTCATTTCCAGGGAAAGTATGGACGCACTCAGGCCGGAACTTGAGGGCGATTATTCATTCCTAATGATACTTGATTCTCCGATACCGCTGAAGGAGCAGCCATTCTATGTCAAGGACACTTCACTCACGCCCACATCCGGCGTGGTCGGTTTCTTCGAACGGGGAATTTATCAGGTGGAACAGGGACTCTGGGGCATAATACTGATGAGCGGCCTCATGACCGCCATACTGGTGTATTGCATCATCTCCATCGAGACAGAGTACAGCGCACCCACGATTCGCATACTCAGGGGCGTGGGGGCCAGCAGGGAATACGTGATAAGGGTTTTCATGTTCAAGGCTCTTTTCATAACGGCCATCGGCGGCATTCTGGGCACAGCAATGGGTTTCTGCGCGGCAAGTGCCATATCATCCATGTCCAGTCTGGCGAATGTAATGACCTTCATAACACCGGTGGCCAATCTCAGGTCCGTCCTGCTGCCGTTCCTCATCTCTGTCATATCCGGCGCGGTGGGCGGCTTCTGGCCAGCAATGAAGGCCTCCAGAATGTTCGTGGCAAGGAGGAACGACGCATGATGTTACTCAAGAGCAAGAACATAGTGGGGCTGATACTATGCACCCTCATTCTCAGCGCGTCAGTACCCATGCTTATGGGCATTCAGAACACGCCCCAGACGATTTTCGGCGGTGACATGGTCGCAGTCACTCAGGTAAATTCCTCTACAAAGCTCAACGTGAGCATGCTGGACACAATCAAGTCGGAGCCGAACGTTGTTTCAGCCAGTGCCGAAATAACATGCTTCAGTGTCGTGAATGACCAACCAGTTCTGATAAGAGGTGTGAAACTGAACGATTTTCTGGCCCTGGAGGGCGGAGAGTTGGTTCGGGGGTCTGTCGGTAATCCGGAGCGATTTGCGGTAATAGGGAGCACGCTGGCGAGCAAGATAGGGCTTGACGTCGGTGACAGGCTTCTGCTTACGGGTTCATCGAACCCTGCTCTTTTCCAGCTGGAGATAGATGCAGTTTACAGCGGTCGGTATTCCGAGGACGAACTCCTGGTGTCCCTGCCCCATGCCAGGAAGATGGCCGGTCTCGGTCAGGATGCTGTTTTGTTCATAAGGGTCAAGACCACCAACCAGACCGCGCTGGTGGAAACACTGGAGCAGCAGGAACAGGCTGTCGTTGTCACAACCCCGGGCGGTATCGTGACCCCGGTGAACACCGAGATCACCGACGAGGAAAGGGCCCAGCAACAGCTGGCAATCAGATATCTCGATACGGCGCAGTTCAAGGCCACCAACGGCAGTTATGTCAGCATCTTTGTCCAGGAAGGCTCCAACAGCATCAGGGTCGTTGTCACCACATTCATCATCCTGGACGGCGCCCTGGCTTTCATCGGCTCGGCAGCCATAATCTCCAGGGCCGTGATAGAGAGAAGGCATGAGATAGGCATAATTTCGGCAGTCGGTGCGGACAGGAATTATCTCAGAAAACTGATAATGAGAGATGCCTTCGTCATGTCCATAGTTTCATCGCTGCTTGGCCTGGGCATCGGGTATCTCATCTTGATATTCATAGAGGACCGGGGTCTGCTCAGGATGTTCGGGGAGTCCATACACCCCATGATAAACGCGCAGATATTGCTGGGCATGTTTGTGGCATCCGTCCTCATTCACATGGCGTCTGCGCTGATGATAGAGAAAATGCTTTCAAGGGTGAAGCCCAGGGAGCTGATGCAGGAGACCGAGAAATTGGACAGGGAGGTTGACGCGCCCCCACTGAATATAGTTCTGGGGATGGATGCATGAAGTCGAAGTATCCGGTGCTTATAATTACGCTTCTGTTCCTCATCGCATTCTGTGCCAGGCTCGTGCCACTGCAATTTTCTGACCTGCCTTACAACATTGACGGTTTCCCGCTGGCCAGGATATCCGAGATAATCATAAGCGACGGCGCATTGCCCGACCCAGGCAACTACGGCGGGTTGCTGGCTTACAATATGAAGCTTCCGGTGTTCCCGGCCATGCTGGCCATGTTTTCACTGGTTCTGGGTGTGGAACCTCTCCCTCTGCTGCCGTATTTTTGCGCCCTCATCGGTTCTCTGTCCGTGATATTCATCTATGCCCTGGCAATGTCTCTCACGAAGAACGAGATAGCTGCCTTCTCCGCGGGCATCTTTGCCGCACTTTCGGGTCTGTTCGTTTATGTTACGACCGCGGCCATGAAGCAATTGCTGGCAATCACCCTGCTGTGCTTTCTCCTATTCCTCTACACCCGGCGCAGGGACTGGCGGTTCCGTGCAGGCATGATTCTGGTGCTGGTGATACTGCCATTCACCCATCATCTCGCTTCCCTGATAGCCCTCCTGACCTTCTCATTCGCACTGGTTGGCACGGCCTTCAGACGTTCCGAGCACCACGTGCGCACAACGAAGGAATTCATTCTGGACGCCATAACCGGGCCGGGAATACTGTTGATGTCCATTGTCTATTACAATTCAGTCAGCCTGGAAATTGCCTCCGAGGTCATCAACGCCAATGACATCATGCTGCTGGCTAGCGTGAGCATATTGGTGGCTGTCATCGCCAGAATGCTGTCCATTACCGTTCAGACCAGACCCTGGTTCTTCCTGAAAGGGAAAAATAAGAAAGTCACGTTTGCCAGCATTTTTGACGAGAAGGTTCTTGTGCTGGTCCTGGGCATAGGGGTGCTATACCTCAACGCCAGGGTCCACCTGTTCACCGGGGCTCAACTCACTTCCGATGCGCTGCTCAGGCTGATGTTCCCCTACTTCCTCCTGGCCATTGTCGGTCTCATGGGCTTCAACGTTCTGCGGTACTCGAAATTTTCGCAGCGGCACCTGGTAGTCGGCATGTTCCTGGCACCCCTGACCATCATGGTCTTTTCGGCGCTGAGGGGTCTTGACCTCTTTGGCTTCATGCTGGCATATCGCTCATACAACTTCATCGACATACCCCTGGCGGTGGTTGTGGGTGTGGGAATCGCTTACATTATCGGTAAATTGTCAATGTTATCGAAGCAGCATGATTTCTTCAAGCCGCTTCCCACATTCGTCATGGTGATTTTCATTGTCACATGTGCCGCCGCTCTCCCACTGGCCTACAACAGCCAGGATGCCTTCGATGTCCAGGAAGTGACATACGATTATGAATTGCAGGCAATGGAATGGGCGTCCGAACATACAGACAATGTCTATACGGACCAGAGATGCGGCGACATAATGGCGCCCTATTTCGAAATCACTGTGGGCAAGAATGGTCCCTGGAAGCTGAGGGATGGCGGTTTTGCCGCTGGCGATGTACTGCTTGCATCCAGGGATTGGACCGTTGAAGGTGCCCAGATGTACCCTTTTGGCAGGGTTGTCTTCCAGGAAGAGGCGTTCGATGCGACCATGAACAACTGGAACGTGTGCTATGTCGGCGGGCCCCAGGGCAGCGAGATGGTGGTGGCCATTGTCAGATGATATCCTCATAATTGACGGCTCAGGGGGTGAGGGTGGCGGTCAGGTTCTGAGAACCTCTCTTGCACTTTCAGCCATGACAGGGATTCCCTTGGAGGTGGAGAACATAAGGGCCAACCGCCCCAAACCGGGGTTGGCAAGGCAGCATCTTGCCGGGTTGGAGCTCATGGGCAGGCTCTGCGGGGCAAGAATATCCGGCGGCCAGGTCGGTTCTGCCACCATCGAATTCGTTCCAGGCAAAATTCGGCATGGTGAGTATAAATTCGATATCGGCACTGCTGGCAGTGTCACGCTGCTGCTGCAGACCGTACTTCCTGCACTGGCATCGGTACAGGGCTGTTCCATAATATCATTGATTGGCGGCACCGACGTGAAATGGGCACCCTCCATTGATTATTGCACCATGGTGCTTTTTCCACTCCTGGAAAGATGCGGGCTGGAGTGCAGCATCGAGACCGGAGCCAGGGGCTATTACCCGAAGGGCGGTGGGAGCATTACCGCAAAAATTAATTCACCGAATCGCCTCAAACCGCTGGCCATCGAACCCCTCGCAGAACCGAGGGTCATCCGTGGCAGGGTGAATATTACCGATCTGCCTGTGAAAATTGCAGAACGTGTGAGAGATTCAGCATTGAACGCATTGCCCGAAAATCTCAGAAAACTGGCGCATATCGAGATAGAGCACAGGGAAACGGGACCGAGTCAGGGCATCGGAATCGTGCTTGCAGTATCCGACGGTCGAACTTTTCTGGGCTCATCATCGCTGGGCGAGAGGGGCAAGCCAGCCGTGGCGGTGGGGCAGGAGGCCGCAAGGAATTTAGTGGCCGAAATAGATAGCAAAGCAAGCGTGGATATGCATGCCTCGGACCAGTTACTTCCCTATCTGGCGATGGCCGGCGGGTATTTCACGGCCGGCGAGCTCACCGGACATGCGGAGACCAATGTTGGGACAGTCGAAAAATTCTTTGGGGATATAATTCGTGTTGAGAATGGCACATTAGTAAGATATTCAAGCGAGCGGCGGATGTAATTATCAGATTTTCGACTATCCGTACATGGAAAAATCTCCGCACGTCAGAGATGGTCGTATGCCGCGCATAATGTCGCAAAATCAATCGAAGCCAGTATGCTTCGATAATACAGGCATACGACGTTAAATGAATCCGGCCATCATCAGCCTTCTGTTTGTGACTCATCCGTACATGGAAGGCTGATTTTGGCCGGACGCTTTCATGTCCTTGGTCTGTTTGTGTATGCTCTTCAACTGTGATTCTATGCGCTCCGCTTCCTGGTACAGCGGGGTGACGTCCAGGTTTATGTGGAGAAGCAGTTTGCCAATGTATTCCATGACCTTGGCTGCCGCCCTGGCATCCGGGAAATCGGGATGTGCCTCGGCCAGAACAGTGGCTACGTTGAAGTCGCGGCGCTTGCCTTCGTTGAGCAGAACCCCGGCGACGCCGGTGATGACGCCCTCGGTGAATTCTTCAACGCCGCTCTTGGCCAGTTCCTCCCGCATCCAGTCGGTGCTGCCCACGCCGTACACGCTCAGACGGGCTTTTTCCTCTTCGTCCATGTCTATGGTTTCTGTGTCGATGACGAGTCCCTCGGGTGAAATCACCATCTTGCATTTCTGGTCCTGGGCCCAGTCAATCATGGCGCTGGCAATCGGCTTGACAAGGTTCGGCGGCGGCTGGAACTCGGAAATGAAAACAACAATCTGGTCCATTGAGTTGGGGCCGCTTCCGACCTTCTCGCCGGCATAGATTCTAACGGGATTGTGAGGTAGTCCATCCCTCACCAGGGAAACGGTCGGGAAATACACCGAGTCCATCATACCTATCTGTATCAGGTCGAGAGTGTTGATGAGGTAATTTGCCACTATGGAACTCACAAGGCCCACACTGGGAAATCCGTCGATGACGGTCGCGCCGCGGATGTCCATTTTCTTCAGTTCGTATATCTCGATATCCTCTGGCATGGAATGCACCTCAAACCCATATCTACCAGCCTGTACTTAAACATAAAGCACGAAATATCAAAATTGTGATTACTTTATTGTAGACATGTCGAGAAAACTCTGGCTTTCAAGCCTGAGATGAATCGACATATACAATAAACGGGAAAGGCCGTTGCATGCCGTACTAATGCAATCAAAGTAAATCGAAGTCACCAGGCTTCGATTGTTCAGGCATACAACTTATTATGGTAAACTTCCAGCCCCGAATCGCATGTTTGCGAATGTGGGCGTTAACGCCAGCTCCTTTAGTGATAATGGTCAAGAACCCTCAGGCGTTCAGGCCTGAGATGAATTGACCAATTACACGAATCTGAACAAAAAATAGGCCGCCATGCGCCGTCCAATCTATTGCACAGGAAATCAAAGCTGTCAGGCTTTGATAAATCAGGTGCATGGCCCCCTGGGTAAACTTCCAGCCCTGGCAACAAACGCCAGCCACTTTAGGGGCTGGTAGTTTACGGGCTGGTAGTTTACTTTGTTCGGCCCCTCCATGCATCGTTTATTTTTGATGACGCCTAACAACATCAGCGTTAAATCTATTAACGTTGAATTCAATGCAGGTCGGAAGAGGAAGGTCATGTCCAAGGAGTTGACAAAGCAGATTATCGCCATCATGGAAAGGGAGATGAGCGATATCGGAGGTTTCATAGTCAAGAAACAGTGCATGCTCATCGGTTCCGACCCCAATGACATCGAGCCGGCGGACCTTCCGAAGCTTGCCAGTCAACTTTCCGAGGTCATGAGAACCTTCGGCGGCTACGAGAAAGCCAGAATAATTTATTCCGAGATCAAGAAACTGGAGAACCTGGACAAGGTGGCCGAGGGTGAGAAGAGCGAGGAGAAGCGCAACAAGATGCTGGAAGACCTGGGTATGACATGCATATTCGCAGCCGAGTGGGACAAGGCCTTCGATTACTTCAATAAACTTCTGGGTGCCGCAAGGGCTGCCAATGATAATATCCAGATATCGCGTTATCTTCAGAAACTCGGCTTCATCCATCAGGAACGGTCCGAGTTTGACCAGGCGCTGAATTATTACGAGAACGCCCTGGAAGCGGCAGAGGACGCCAAGGACATGCGTTCGATAGGTGAATCATGCAACCTCATAGGCGGCATATACTGGAACAAGGGCAATTACCAGAAAGCTACCCAGCATCTTGAAAAGGCCATCGAGTACGCCCTGAAGGCCGAGGACATGAAGATTCTAGGTTCCGCTCATATCGGCCTGGGTAACATTCATTCCGACATTCATGAAACGAAGGAGGCCATCACCCATTACCAGAATGCGCTGAAGTATCTGAAGGACACCAACGAGGTCTATGAAATATCGAGGGCGTACAACAACCTGGGCGATACCTATCTCCAACTTGGCGAGTGGCAGAAGGCCCTGGAGCAGTTCGAGAAATGCAAGGAATACGGCGAGAAGGGCGGGTGGCTCAACATGATGGCCTGGGCGGAGTTCAATTCCAGCGAGGCTCTCATCCACCTCGGAAAAATGGACCTGGCCAAGAGCAACCTGGACCGCAGCCTGGATATGCTGAAGAAGATAGGGGACCGGGTCGGCCTTGGTGGGATATATCAGAATTACGGGAGGCTGTACGCCGTCCAAAAGGACTGGCTGAAGATGTCCGAATATTACAGAAAGGCCGTAGAAATTTTTATGGAGATAAATCACCCCATATCCCTGGCCATGACCTATGAGGAATTCGGCATTGCCCTGAAGAATAAGGGTGATTGCGAGGAAGCCAAGGTCGAATTGAGGCGCGCGGCCAACCTTTACCTATACCTGGAGTTGGAAACGCAGTTGAAGAGGATTCTGAAAGAGATTGAGGGTTGTTGAGTTCCTCTGGTTATCACTGGGCTTCAATCAGAAAAATGCTTGGAACCCCCCGTTTATCCTTCTTTTGCGGTAATTAATACATTGGGTATGTTCTTCGATACCTTGATTCCCTTCTGAAGCTTTCCGACATTGTATTGGAGTTTATCCGAAACCTTCACTACTATCATCAATATATATATTGTCGGAAGGGGTCTAAATAGTTTTGCAATCTTCTTGCGATTATGTGAAGCGTCTCGTCCGACCATTAACATTTCATATTGCCCGCAAAAGTTTAATCACAGGAAGATCCTGGCCCCCGCATGAAGCAGAGAGTGCTGGAGATTCGCCTGCAGGAGCTGGAAGGCTTTGCCAGGTCACGAGCCGATCTGGAGCAATACCCCACGCCTGCCAAGATTGCCGCGGACGTGCTTTACATCGCCCATGCCCATGGTGATGTGGATGGAAAGCGAGTTCTCGACCTGGGGTGCGGTACAGGCATATTTTCCATAGGCTCGTGCCTGCTGGGTGCCCGTGAGGTGGTGGGTCTGGACATTGACAAAGCCGCCCTGGAAACCGCTGGGCGAAATGCCGCGGCATCGGGTTGTGATATTGAGTTCCGGTGCGGCCCGGTGGAATCCGCATCCGGAAATTTCGACACCTGCATAATGAATCCACCGTTCGGCTCCCAGAACCGGCATGCAGACATCCCTTTCCTGGAAAAGGCCATGGAACTTGCCGGCACGGTTTACACCATGCACAATTCCGGCACCGTGGATTTCCTCCGCGGTTTGATCGGGAAATCCGGCCGAATCCCGGAGATTAAGAGAAACTATAAATTCGAGATACGCCATACCTTCAACTTCCACAGAAAGGAAAAGGCATATTTCGATGTAACATTGCTAAGGATAGTGCGGCCATGAGCGAGGAGATGACAATGCCCGGAGATGAGCTGGCGACCAGCGAGGAATATATCTCGGGCCAGGGAACCTATGAGAAGGACGGAATAATATACGCCGCGGTAATGGGCAAACCGGAGTTCAACCAGGATGATAAGACAGTCCGGGTTGTGGGGGTGAAAAGTAACTCTGTTCTGAAGGCCGGTGACACGGTTCTCGGGGAAGTGATGAATGTCTCCAATACCATGGCAAATGTTGTTATTTCCGGGGTGGAGGAACGCCCAGGTTACAGAATACAGGGTGAAACCGGCGTCATACACATTTCCAAAGTTACTGAATCCTACACCGATGATGTGAGAAATGAATACCGGACGGGCGACCTGGTCCGGCTTCGGGTCATCCAGGCCTCGCCGTCCTTGCAGCTCTCCAGCAGGGAACCGGGCCTCGGCGTCCTGAAAGCCAGATGCAGCCGCTGCCGCATAATTCTTTTCAACAGGTCAGGACAGTTGTACTGCGCCGATTGCGAGAAATACGAGCAACGGAAACTCGTCGATGACTTCGGTATGTATTCTCCCGAATTCAGGGAATGAGCCCGCCCGCGGCAAGGGCCAGAAGCTCGACATTGTGCTTTATGGGACAATTTTAATTAGGTGGATGAGGATACGGTGTGCAAAGGGAGGGACAGCTTGGACAACAAGACAACCCAGGAACTCGTCGAGGAGATCAAACAGCTCAGGAACGAACTCAGGCATATGCGGGAGATAGTGAATTCTCTTGTGAACATAGTCATGGATTACGATGAGGAAGAGTACGACGTGACGCCGACCAACCAGCGGTTCCTTGATATGTACAACTGATAGGGGGCGCAGAATGGTCAGAAAAATAAAGATATCTCCCTCTATTCTTTCAGCAGACCTCACCAATCTGGGGTCTGCCATAGATATTCTGAATCAGGGCGGCGCAGACATGGTGCACCTTGATGTCATGGACGGTAATTTCGTCCCCAACATTACTTTCGGTCCTGCATTCGCCAGGGAACTGAAGGCCGTTTCCAAAATTCCTTTCGACACCCACCTGATGATTACCAGGCCCATGAGATTTGCCATGGAATTCATCGAAGCAGGCAGCGATTGGCTGACATTTCACATGGAATCTTACGATGACCCGGTTAACACCATAAAACACATCCGGGACCTGGGGGCGAAGGTCGGCATGGCCATAAACCCCTGCAACCCTTTCTCCGACCTGGAAGAGTACCTTCCGGAGCTGGACATGGTGGTCATCATGACCGTTAATCCCGGCTTCGGCGGGCAAAAATGCATGACCGAACAATTCTCCAAAATTGCGGAAGCCAGGGTAGCCATTGACCGACTTGGTCTGGACATCGAGATAGAGGTGGACGGCGGTATAAACGAGCACAACGTGGGCGATGTAGTGAGGGCGGGTGCCACGGTGTTTGTTGCCGGTTCGGCGGTCTTTAGGGGAAAGAGAGGGCCGGCCGGCGAGATAGCGGCACTGAAAAAGGCTGCCGGAATCTAAGATATTCTTAAAAATAATCAAACGAACTCAAATATTTTATCGGGCAATCAGTAGTGTCTGGATGCTGTTCATCCGGTGGTTTCTTCGTCCGTTACGCCCATGTAGAACAGGATGGCGAAACCCAACCAGCTTATCATGAGAATCATGATTGGCAGGTTGCCCCAACCCAGCAGCACCTGGGCTGCAAGAAATACGAGCGGGATGCCGAATCCCAGGAACGCGTAGAGCGCCTTTCCATACATTGAATCCATGAACTGGTCTGTATTCATCCAACGCAAGGATACGGAGGATGTTTAAAAACTTAACTGTGCGCGTAAGTGTTCAGCGAAACGATAACAATTGTAGATTGACGATTGTAGATTGTAGATTTACGACGGATTGACGACGTTGCATATTCGTAAGAGGTCACTGATGTGAAGCCTCTTACAACGGTAAGTGGTCCGTATCCCCAAGTTCTCCTCTATTACTACAGATAGCTCTGCCAATAAATTATGGCATTTTGATATCGCTGATGCAGGAACAGATTATAACAGCCAGCCAGAAAATAAAATCTATTATTGCGGGATTATAACTTCTGAAGATTGACCACTTACAGATATTCTTAACAAAGATCTAAAATCTAAGATCTAAAATCTAAAATACGGTTGGGCATTCTGCCAGCAAAAATCTAAATAATCTTGAACGTGATTTTGTAGTCCGACGGCGACCCTTCATAATTAATATTCTTCCATCCGATGGTGTTGTCGAGGATATTGCCCCTGTTGTAGCTGATGTCAGTGTTCAAATCATTCCAGGCGAGTATCTCCACTTCTTCCAGCCCGCTTTCCCAGGTGACCCGAACCTCGTCCAGATATCTGCGCTGGCTGAACCAGGGGTCCGCGAACCTCAGGGTGTAATCGCTGATTGTTATGCCCATTCCGGGCTGGTATGTCTGCTCCCCGGGAGATACATAATACTGCCTGGTACCCGCATCATCCATGCGTAAATAGGTGGTACATTTTCTGCCCAGTTCGTCCTCCACGCCCTTCGCCCGGGCTATGCCGAAATCCGTCGAGAAGCTAAGATTCTCTCCCACACTCCTGGGAAGGTCGAACATGGTTATCATGATATTCCTAGACCTTGCCACATACCTGTCCCAGTCCGGCCGATTGTCGAAGCTATGGTATATCCTGTTATCCAGGGGCGATGGCGCGTCCATATAGTTCCTCAGGATGATGTCCGCCCGGACAGTGCCGTTGGTGAACACCGTGAATTCGGCGTTTCCGATGCTGTAATCGGAGTAGTAAACCTCCGTCTGGATTGGCGGGTCATGAATCAGCACTCCGTGTGCGGTCTCCCTGGAAAGCCCGAATATGCCTGCCCAACCGGCCAGCAGGAGTGCGAAACATAAAACCACCGAGAAAACACTCTTCATGGAAATGCTGTAATCCTTTTTCTTCAACGGCTCGGAGAACATGGGTACAAGGGCCAGTGCCACGCCTATGAACAGCAGCAACAGCGCCGAGTTGATGAATGGGTAGGCAAGTTCGTCCCTTGGAAGGGATAGCGAATACGCAAAGGCCAGTAACCCGTTCAGCACCAGAGAGGGGGACCAGAAGAGCAGGAGTGTCCAGGACCTAACCTTGTCATCGTCCAGGTCCATGTACTCGCCCATGCTTTTCAGTGCGGCGGATGAAAGCAGAAGAACGAACGTTCCAGTGAGAATTATACCCGCCACCATGAACAAATCCGGCTGGATGCCCAACACGGTGACAGCGTACTTTGTATCTCCTGCATCGTAGTAATAGCCCATGACCAGATAGAGCGAGGAATGTACCAGCATGCATACGCAGAACATGAGTGTGAATAGCTTAGGTATGAATGTTTTAATCCTGGGCAGAACCAGGAGCAGCGTAAAGGTTCCGATGACTAGCTGTACCAGAATTCCGGCCATGTAGACGAGGCCGATATCGGTATGGCTCATGGTCTGCGGCAGCCACAAGGATGCATAACCGCTGCCCGGGGCGAGGTAGAATGCATAGAAATCGCCCCCCAGGAGAACTGTGAACAAGCCGTGACCCAGCACTTCATGGACAGCTATGGAGAAAAATAAAGCTATCACGTAAAGCATCATCAGTAGGGCCATCAAAGTGAGCTTTCCATCCCTCGAGTCAATCGGTTCTTTCAGGTTGAGTATATTGCCATAACCCATGATGTCCCATATGTTTCTTTTAATTTATAAAACAGACGTCGATTTGAATTCCATCCGTTCGGTTGCCTTCTAACCTGAACAGCGTCGGCTTTGCTCCCCACAAGAGTAGCCAGACATCTCACCCATGCCGTACATCGTGGGGGGTATTCTCCCTACACACTTAATCGAGCCAGTATGTTTGTAGGGGACAATATTGTAACTGTTCAGGTTCTAACTCCGGCCAGGGTTATATTTTTCAGGGTCTTTCGAAATAACGTGAAAAGTCAATCTTTCCGACATCTATATTACCATTAAACGCCTCTTGGTTGATGCAGCAAATTGGATTTCCCAGGGGCTGCAATGTGTCTGATGGAGGTAATGGAATGGTAAGCAAGTTCTCGCACCTGTACTCTAAGAATGCCAGAGAGATGAAAGCATCTGAGATAAGGGAGCTTCTGAAGCTCACCGAGAGAAAGGATATAATATCCTTTGCCGGCGGACTTCCGAACCCGGGAGCATTCCCTGTTGACAAGGTGAGGGAGATATGCAACCACCTGCTTGATGAAAAGGGTGCCAACATTCTTCAGTACGGTACCACCGAAGGGGTTATGGAACTCAGGAAGGCCATAGCGGATAGGATGAACAAGAAGGGCATGGACATCAATTATCACAACGTGCTGATAACTTCGGGCTCCCAGCAGGCGCTGGACATCATCGGAAAAACTTTCCTGGATCCGGACGATACAGTCATAGTCGGCGCACCAACATACCTGGGCGCTACAAACGCCTTCAGGTCCTACGGGGCTGTGATGGAAGGTGTCCCTCTGGACGAGAACGGTATGGACCCGGAATTGCTGGAGGAGAAGATACGCCTCCTGCAGATGCATGGCCGCAGCCCCGAACTTCTTTACCTCATACCGGCCTTTCAAAATCCGTCGGGCGTCACAATCCCCTTGGAGAGAAGGAAACGCATACTGGATATAGCCAGGGAGTACGACATGGTGGTGGTGGAGGACGCGCCATACTCGGAACTCAGGTACAGCGGCGAGGCCCTGAAGCCCATGAAGGCCATGGATGAGGACGGTCGCGTCATATACCTGGGCACTTTCTCCAAGATACTGGCACCCGGATTCCGCGTTGCATGGTGCATTGCGGAGCCAGACCTTCTCAACAAGCTCATCATCGTGAAGCAGGCATCAGACCTGTGCACGAATACCTTCGGTCAGCATATCGCGGCGGAATACCTCAATCGCGGTTACATCGACGAGCATCTGGAGAAGATAAAATCGCTTTACAAGCGAAAGAGAGACAGCATGCTGGCCGCCATGGACGCGCATTTCCCGGCAGAGGCGAAATGGACCAAACCCGAAGGAGGAATGTTCATATGGGTCACATTGCCGAAATGTATCGACACCAAGGATATGTTCGTCCGTGCCCTGGAGAACAGCGTGGCATACGTTCACGGCGCGTCATTCTTCGCGGACCGCTCCGGCAAGAACACCATGAGGCTGAACTTCACCTATGCCTCGGACGAGGACATTGACATTGGCATAAAGCGTCTGGCCGATACCATCAGGCAGGAACTCGAGACCTGCAGGAAGGAAGGAAAGGGCAAGGACTTCAGGCCGAATGAGGAAGGGCTCGTCGTAGGGGTTTAGCCCCGCAATCAAATCGTAAACATAATGGCGATTGCGGAAATTCCACACGGTGAACCTGTTTGCCGACTGAATGGTGATTCAGGGCGAACGCTCCAGACTGCTTGAATTTAGTTCTCGCATTCACCATTTGTTTGTAGAATGGTTAGAATTTATGGCCCCTGGATTTAGTTTGGACATGTTTCCGGGCCATCGCCGAATTCTTTAGCAGATATTCGAATCGATTCAGAACTCGGCTGGCTCGATAGATATGTTTGCATATGTAAATGCCTTATCTATCTCGCATGTTCGAACGCGCTATTGTCATAAGTCTGGTGCTGCATTCAACACACCTTCTATGGTGGGCTCCTTTGCACGCAATTAAGGATGGGCTGGCACCGTTGCAGAACGTAGGTATAGCGCGATGCCTCATTCCACATGAATTCCGGGCTTTCCCGGACTGGCAACATTACGTTTGTTGCTAGGGTCATAGAGGTCCGGCTCATCGCCCGAGAACACCGAAACCTCGCAGGAAAATTCCTTCCCAAATAAATCGATGGCTGCTCTTAGGGCCTCAAGTTCCTCGTTCTGTTCGTTGACCGGTATGCCACCGTCCCCGAACCTCTTCATATCCTTCATCAGCCTGGATGCGAAGGCGCTTATCTCCTTGGATTTTGATTTGAGCTCCGGGACCAATTGGGCGTGTTTCATCACCGCGCCCATGTCCTTTCCTTCCTGAGCCATCATCCTCTGGACCTCGTACTTCCATTGGTAGGCCGTGTAAAGGCAAATTCTCTTGGGTATCATGCCGGTCATCTTCAGGATGCCGGATATGTCCGCCAGAACGCTCTCTAGGTATTCCTCAATTTCCAAAGCCTTTTCATCAATGTTAAATTCGCTGGTATCTGGGTACCTGGAGGCCGAGACCATGTCTGCATTTTCTGCCATCTCCCAGAGTTCCTCTGCCATGTGCGGCGTGAACGGTGCCATCATGCGTATCCAGGCGTTGATTGCCTTCCTCAGCAACTCGGAATTATTTCCTCCTCTGCGAAGATACCATTTGAGATCGTTGACAATGTCGAAGTAAATGATGTTGGCTGCTTCCCTGAGTTTAATATCGTCCATCATAGAGCTGGCCTTGTGTACATTTATGTGAAATTGTGACTCAAGCCAGGCATCAATTGGCTTTTCCCCGCCACCCTGCATCTCCAGAAGCTCGCCCGCAAAGTACCACGCGCGTTCCACGCTCTTCCTGGAATTGTACACGCTGGCAGGGTCCCATTCAACGTCAACATGAGGGCTGGAGATATGGCAGTAATAGAGCCGTAAACCATCCACCGTGTAAGTGCTGGCCGCGTCCGGTATCGGTTCGGCGCCGCCCTTGGACTTGCTCATTTTTCCTGCCTTTCCGGAAATCCACCAGTGGACGAAAAGTCCTTTCGGCATATTATCTGGTAATATCGCGGCATGGTTCAGCAGGAAGACCGGGAAGTGAACAGTCTGATGCTCCTTTCCGCCCAGGTTTATGTTCAGGGGATACCAGTACTTGAAATCCTTCCTGAGTCCAGCAATCACTTTTGCATTAATGCCAGTGACCTTGGAAACTTCGTCCGGGCTTCCGTTGCCCAGGAATATGTGGTCAAAAAATGCGTCGTTCAGTTTCTCCGGGTCCAGTATGCCCTGATTGACTGCCCCGGATACAATGTAGTATGCCGAGTAGAGTGTTGAATCAGATATGGGTTCAATGGTCCAGCGCTCGTCGAACGGGAAGGGCGTTCCCAGCCAGTTTCCCATCCTGACGCACGCTCGTTCTTTAAACCAGTCCAAAGCGCCTGGCAAGTTATCCTTGTATGTTTGGGGCTGGATGTTCATTTTCGGAACATGGGCCTTGGCGATTTCCGTTACCTCCGGATGTCCGTAGTCGATGAACCACTGGTCAGGAATAAGTTTCATTATGACCTTTGCGCCGCAACGACAAATTACCGGCTCGGAGAGGTCGTACATGACGTCAGCAACGCCCATTTCCAGCATCATAGCCTTGACCTCATCCTTGGCCGTTGCAACCGGTTTGCCTGCGAATTGACCGCAGTTCTCCCTCATCCTTCCGGTGTGGAACCCGGCCTTGTAAATTTCCTTTGTGGCCTCTTCCAGCTTCGGGTCATTCTGGTCTGTGATGCCCATCTTCCGGCATATCTCCGCCGCGGGGTTGGGGCCCCAGCCCTTGGACTCGATAATCGGAATGGGTTCGATATTTCTCACCATCTCGGGGTCCAGGCCGAATTTTCTGCATGTCTCGGGGTCATTGGTCAGGTCCTGCAATGCAATCCAATCGTATGGCGCATCCGACGGAACGCTGGTCACCAGGCCCGTGCCGAAATCCGGGTCAGTGAACCGGGACGGCAGCACCGGAATTTCCCTATCGATAACAGGTGCCATGACCGTCCTGCCGATGAGGTTTTTCCCGCCAATTTTTCCGATGATTTCCACCGAATTCTTCTGGAAACTGAGCTTCTCGGCACACTGGGGGCTGATTATCCACACCTCGCCGTTCACCCTGGCTTTCACGTACTCCACATCGGGATTGGCCCAGAAATTGGTCTGGCCAAACACCGTTTCAGGGCGAAGGGTGGCGGCCATGAGGAATTCGTCATCCATTTTGAACTTGAGCAAGATCCATTCCTGCTTCTCGGCATTGCCGCCCTGGGAGATGTCCGTTTCCGAGGCGTCCACCGCCACCGGGCCGCATTCCATGCACGCGGTTCCGTAGTACGGCTTCTGGGTCAGCATCCCCCTGGCGTGGAGTTTGCGGAACTGCCACTGGATGAATTTTTTGTATCCCGTGTCAATAGTAGTAATGAACCTGTCCCAGTCAGCCAGAAAACCGAATTTTTTCCAGTACTCGTTGATATAGACCTGGCTTAGGAATTCTGCAACATAGGCTGGTTCTTTCAATTTCTCTATTTCCTCCGAAGAAGCCCCGCTTTCTGTTAACAATTCTATAGTTGACTGATCATTTCGCTCCACCTTTCTTGCAAAGGTCTGGCAAAGATTTCCACTAGCATGGGTGCCCACCGGGAAAAGAACATTGTAGCCAGTCATTCGTTTGTATCTAGTTATAACGTCTGAGTAAGTATAGCCCCGCATATGGCCTACATGTAAGAAACCTGAGGTTCCAGGGTAGGCAAACATGAGAAAGAATTTTGGCTTGCCCGTTTGAGCATCAGCTTTCCAGATGCCCGACTCTTGCCACCTCTCCTGCCATTTCTTCTCGAAAACGGCTGGCTCGTAATCTTTACCCATCGGACACCTCATTTCTTGCTCTCTTCGAGTGTTTTGATTATCGCGCCGGTTTCCTCGGCCTGGTTCTTGGCTCCGACCGATTCATAGTAGTTCATTGCGATGCTGTAATTGTCTATGGCGGCGACGACCTCGTCCATCTCCTGGTAAGTAAGACCCAGCTGGAAATAGGTGGCCGCAAGATCGAAAGGAATATCCAGCATCTCCAGAATGAGTATGCTCTTGTTGATATTCTCCAGGGCCTTGGGCCAGTCCTTCTTGAACCTGTAAACGATGCCCAGGCACCTGAACACGCCGTTCATGCCTATCTTGTCGTCCTGGCTCTCGCATGTGTTCAGCGCCTGAAGACAGTATGTTTCAGCTTTATCCAGTTCGCCTATGTTGGCCAGTGCCTCCGCGGAGTTGAACATGGCCCAGGCAGCCATATTTCGGTTGCCAATCTTCTCGGCTGCGGCGCGGCTCTTCTCCAGGGCTTCAATGGACTTGTCCCACTTGTCCATGTGCAGATAAGTGTCCCCAATGTTATTGTAGGCCCTGGCCAGTTCGGAGAACTCGCCCAGTTTTTCCAGTTCCTGGACGCTCCTGTTGTAGTACTCGATGGCCTTCTCATACTGGCCCCAATTGTTGTACACATTGCCCAGTTCTATGAATGCCTTTGCCATTGAGGAAAGATCGCCGGCTTTCATGGAGTGGCTGATGCTCTGGTTGTAATGCTCAATGGCGTCATTATTTTCTCCCTTTCTCCAGTGTACGTAGCCCAATCCTCTCTGAATCTCTCCCATGCTGAGCAGGTCACCGATGCGCTCGGCAATCTCGCTGGCTTTCAGGTAATCCTGTTCCGCCTCGCTGTGATTTCCGATGGATCGCTTTGAATGGCCCCTGGATATCAGGGCTTTCAGTACAAAGGCGTCCTTTCCGGTCTTCTGACCCAGTCTGAGCACATCCTCATAATATTTCACTGAACTGTTCCACAGTCCCAGGCCGAAATACAGATTGCCCACGCTCATTGACAGCCTCATCTTCTCGAATTCCATGTCGTCGGTTTGCGGGAGCGTGTCCATGAGCCTTAGCGCTGTGATGTAATACTCCACAGCCCTGTCAAAGGCCAGGGCCTGGAATGCCATGTCGCCGGCCATTATTGAATAATCATGTGATTTCTGAGTGTGCTTTCCCAGGGTGAAATGCCTGGCCAGGTCGAATGCCCAGTTCTGGAGATTGTCCGGGTACAATCTCTCAATGACATCTCCGACAGCCTTGTGCATCAGCCGAACCCTGCTCTGGCTCATGCTCTCGTATATGACGCTCCTGATGAGCTTGTGGTCGAACCGGTACTCCTCCTCCTTGCTGTTGGACACTTCCTGCACAATGTCGGCCAGCATGAGTCTGTCAAGGGAATCCAGCAATTTTTCCTCGTCTATACCGGTAACTTCCTTCAAAATCGCAAAGGAGAACACGTCCCCGGCGACCGCCGCGAATCTGAGTATCTTTTTATCTTCCTCCCCCATCCTGGCTATGCGGTGGCTGATGACATCCCTTATGGTGTTCGGTATCCTGATGCGAGACATGTCCAGACCCGCATCCCAGAGATGGCCGTGCCTCAGGATGATGCCCTCGTCCATCAGGGATCTGAGCACCTCTTCCACGAAGAACGGGTTGCCGGAGCTTTCATCGTACAATTTGGTGGAGAACTGGGTCGGCACGTTCTTGATATTCAATATGTTCTTTATCATGTCGCTGATTTCCGTGCCGTTCATTCTCTCGAGGTCTATCTGGACCTGGGAAATACCTCTCATGGCCTGGCTGAATATCTGGTAGAACGGAAGCGGTTTACCGTCCGGTCCAACCTCATCAGTCCTGAATGCCGTGCTTATCAGTATGCGGGAGCTGCCGGTGTTCCTGGCTATGTAAACCAGCATCTGTAGGGTACCCGCATCCGCCCATTGCAGATCGTCAATGAAAAGGTAAAGCGGTTTGATGCGGGAAGCGCGTTCCATGGTGTTCATGACCCTCTCGAAAAGCCTGTCTCTCTCGGTCTGAATATCTATTCGGGATACATCCGCATCCGGAGCCTGGGTGATGGGTATGAGACCCAGCGGAACGTTGCCGCCCGATCTTGAAAAACCGGAACGGTCGTCGTCCATGCCCATGAGGCCCAACGGAACGTCACGCTCATCCTCATAATCCCTGTTCAGTTTGTTTTCCAGAGCTTCCATGAATGGTTGATATGGTTCGGTCTGCTCCAGAGACAGGCACCGTCCGGTGAGGAATTCGAATCCGCTGTCATGCGCGGCAATGCCGGATTCCATTATCAATCTGGATTTTCCTACGCCCGCTTCTCCGGTGACCACCAGGAACTGGCCCTTGCTGCCGTTTACGTCCTGGATGAGCTTTTTAATGTCGCTCAGTTCCTTCTCCCGTCCAACGAATTTGGACTGTGTTTCGGTTGTGATGCTTGTTACCATGGGTCTCCCGCCCTGTGATGTATAATATGCGCTACATATATCGATACTATTAATGGATTTTGATAGTATCTGATGAATTTATGGGGGTGTTGGCTCTAATTTGACACTCCCGGCCCGACAGCCAGGGCATGATTGTTTATTATATGCTTTGTTGAAGGGTTAGTATTCAGTGAAACGATAACGATTGTAGATTGACGATTGTAGATTTTAGATTTACGACGGATTGACTGGCCGAAGTGATTAGTGAAAAGTGTAAAGTGAATAGTGAAAAGTGACGTTTGGAGGTAAATGGTGAAAGAATCGGTTCTCAAGAACAAAAATACTCAGTTTTTCACTTTTCCTTTTTCACTGTTCACTAAAAAAGATTGATAAAACAGCATACTGGAAGCACCAATCTAAAATACGGCGTGGCGTATTCCCAACACAAATCTAAAATCTAAGTTCTAAAATCTACAATTTCAGAATACTGAACTCTTACGTTGAAGGGTGGCCGCTGTTTTGTACAGGTCCGTGCTGATGTACTTCTCCCCGCCGTCCGGTAACAAGACCACGATGACCTGGTCGTTGTATTTCCTGCTCATCTCCACGGCCACATGCATGGCTGCGCCGCAACTCATGCCGGAGAAAATTCCCTCCTCGGTGGTCAATTTCCTGGCCATGACGAAGGCGTCATCATCGTCAACATGAATCAGCTCGTTGAGCAACTCGGGCTTGAACACACCGGGCACATATTGCACGATGAGGTTCTTCAGGCCCTGGATTTTGCTATCTGGCCTTGGCATTACACCGATAATTTTGATGGCCCGGTTATATTTCTTCAGGCAGGTTGACACGCCCATCAGCGTGCCGGAGGTTCCGATCCCTGCAACGAACATGGTAACCTTTCCGCCAGTGTCGTCCAGAATCTCCGGGCCGGTTCCCAATGAATGCGCGGTCGGGTTGTCAGGATTAAGATACTGGTTGGGCCAGAAATATTCATCAGGTGAGGCCGTGTAAATCTCCCTTACCTTGTCCTGCGAACCGTCAATGCCCCCCACACCGGGTGTCAATATTACCTCGGCCCCGTAAGCCTGGATGATGGCCTTTCTCTCCTCGCTGGCTGACTCCGGCATCAGGAGTTTCAGTTTATACCCTTTCACATTGCAGACCAGGGCCAGACCGATGCCGGTGTTTCCACTCGTTGCCTCGATAACGGTCATTCCCTTTTTCAGCCGACCATCTGCTTCAGCGTGCTCAATCATGGAAAGCGCGATACGGTCCTTCACCGAACCGGTGGGATTGACCATTTCAAGCTTGGCCAGAATGATGTTCGAAGGATTGGGATTGAGCTTGTTTATTCGGACCATGGGTGTGCCCCCGATGGTAGCAAGCATGTCCTTGGCAAATCTCATGCTCAGGAACCTCACTCAATGATTGGCGATTCTCTCAGCCAGTCTATGTCCGAAACATAAAGTTTCCTGATGTCGTCCATCCCCAGCACGGTCATGACCAGCCTCTCCAGTCCGAGGCCCCATGCCAGTACCGGGTGCTTTATGCCGAACGGTCTTGTGACTTCAGGCCTGAATATTCCGGCGCCCCCTAATTCCATCCAGTTGCCGTTGTGGAATATCTCGGGCTCCACACTGGGTTCCGTGTAAGGGAAGTAGCCCGGTCTTATCCTCATATCCTCGACGCCCATTCTGCCGTAGAACTCTTTCAGAAGGCCTACCAGCATTGTGAGGTTCGCCCCTTCTTCCATGACTATACCCTCGACCTGGATGAACTCCGGAAGATGGGTGGGATCAACAGCTTCTTTCCTGAACACTGGTCCGACAGAGAACACCTTCACCGGCGGTTCGGGATGTTCAGCCAGGTACCGGATTGTGTTGACCGTGGTGTGGGTGCGGAGAAGCGCCTTTCTGGCTTCTGTCTCCTGCCAGGCATATTGCCAGCCGTCCGATTCACCGTCCCCCTGTTCGTGCATCCGTTTCACCGGGTTCACAAGTCGTGAGTCGGGCAATTCCATAGACCCCGGTCTTTTCAGATAAAGGGTATCATGCATTTCCCTGGCGGGGTGGTCCTGGGCGGTGAACAGCGCATCCATATTCCAGAATGCGGATTGAACAAAACCGTAATCTATCTCCATGAAGCCCATGTTGAGGAAAATTCCGCGCACTTTCTCGATGTACTGCTGAAGCGGGTGCGATTTCCCGCCGCTGAGGTTCGGGGCGAATGTCTCTATGTCGTATCTGCGGATGTTGCCGCCGCGCCATTTTCCGGTCTGGATGAGTTCCGGTGTGAGGTTGGTGATTTCCTCCGATATGTCAAGACCCGCATTGACCAGATCTATGCCTTCCTGGCCGATTATGACGGTTCTGACGACCTCCTCCCTGATGCGCACTATGTCCTGGCGCTTGATGATGCTGTCAATGGTGTGTTCGTTCACTTCCGATTCATGGAGTTCTCCGCCGGCCAGCCTTTCGATGAGTTCTTCATCCAGCCCCTTCTTGGAAAGCATGTTCTTCCCGTCCTGGGTAAGTTCCAGGACTGTCTCGTTGGCCTTCTTCTCGATGCTGACCCATCCCTTGCGCTTGAGCCAGCCCATGGCAATCGGCACTTCCTCCGATTTCAGGTTCTTGTCCTTCCGGAGTTCATCCACGGACATTGAACCGTGGGCCTTCTTGAGCGCCTTGAGGGCACGCCTCTCAGGCAGGTCCATTTCCCCCGCCCTCTTCGATAACAATGAATAATGCTTTTCCAGCTTCTCCGACATCTCCACGAGGCTCTTTGCCCTGAGCCACGAGCAGGCGTTCATGACTTCCACCTGGCTGACGAAAATCCTATCTTCGCTTGCCATGATGGCTTTCAGGCTGCTCACCACCGAAGGAACGGTATCTCCCAGTATCTTGCCCATGGTGTTTCTCTGTCCCGGAACATCCAGGCCCATGATGTAACCCGACAGATGCGTCATCAGGGTTTCCATGACCCGATTTCTCATGGCCTTCTCATCATCCATAAGGCAATCCCTGAGCAGCGTCTCGATAAGCATGGCGCGCTGGTGTTCACTGACATTGATATTTGAATCGGCAAAGGCGCTGTCAAAGCCTTTCTTCAGGTTGTCGGATAGCTTGGCGATATCTCCGGGGAGCAGTGTTTCCTGAATCTGCTCCGGAGTACCGAAGCCCTCGAGCTTCACCAGGGCTATGAGTACCCTTTTCTCGGTCATGCCGAGTTCGCGTTCTGTCGCAGGACACATGCAGTGGGCTAACCCTCACATGAATAAATGTGTTTTGAGGGAATTTCACGATAATCAGATAGACCGTTGTATGCCGTGCTAATGTAATCAAAGCAAATCGAAGCCGATGAACTTCGATAAATTAAGCATACAACTTATTATGGTAAACTTCCAGCCAGGCTAGAAACGCCAACCACTTTAGGGGCTGGTAGTTTACTGCATAAATGCCGAGAACGCTCAGTCCTTTAGGGCTGAGATGAATCGGTATAAGCAGTAAAAACGTGGTAGGCCGCCATGCGCCGTGCATATATCATCACATGAAATCAAAGCCATATAGCTTTGATAATCAGGTGCATGGCCTATGCACGTAAACTTCCAGCCAGGCTAGAAACGCCAACCACTTTAGGGGCTGGTAGTTTACATACTCTTTTGGAAAATTTTTAGCTTATCCAAAACCTTAAATAAGTATTTTATATTCATCGGCCATATAATTTGTGAGAGGCCCAGATGAACACACAGGAATACAACCAACTGGCTAATAAGCTTAACTTCCCATCCGACATCGGCAAGTTGGCCCGTGACAGTAACATTAACCGAGAGTTATTGTTAATCATATACACACAGAGGGTTACCAGGGATTCCACGCGCCGATATTATCAGGTCAAGAACCGCGCATCTCAACTTCTCGCTCAGTGGAACAGGGGCACCAGCCTGGTTCAGATTGCCAGGAAAGAACTTTTTCCGCCGGTTCTGCTTAGTCTTATTCTCTTGCAACAGGATGGCATACCCAGGAAGGATTTCTGGAAGTACGTTCGCGACCCCCAAACCGCACCCGACAAGCGCCTGAAGAAGGAAATATTCGATGTTGTCCGTGAGGACATAATTTACTCCCCCGCAGGAATGGATGTCCAGTTCCAGAGAGGGAAGAAAGGCGAAGCCCGACTGTGCGAGTGGCTGGACAGGAACAATCTGGCCTACCGCACCGAGGAGGATATCAGGGGCGAGTACCAGAAAACGCCGGATTGCCTGCTTGACAAACCGATTATGATTGACGGAATGGAGATTCACTGGTTCGAGTCCAAGGCGAATTTCGGAAACGCTCACGAGGTCAGGCGCAACAACAAGAAGCAGATAGTGCCTTACACAGAGATATTCGGACCCGGAATAGTGGTATACTGGTTCGGCCATGTGAGCGACCACGAGCAGGTCGACGGCGTGAGGGTCGTTGATGCAAAGTACTTCGAGAAGAACCTCGAACTCTAATACGGCGTTCAGGTAAAGTCTGACATCCTTTTCTCAATATTCAATCCCGATAATGCCTGGCAGGGTATGTTGTTGGGAGATTACCCAACAGCTGATATACAGCACAGTAAGAGGTCACTGATGTGAAGCCTCTTACAACGGTAAGTGGTCCGTATCTCCAAGCACCCCTCTGTTATCTCAGATCGTTCTGCCAATAAATTATGGTATTTTGATATGGCTGATGCGGGAATTGAAAACAGTAGCCAACCATATAATCAAATATGTTATTGCTGAATAATAACTTCTGAAGATTGACCACTTACAGAGCACAGATACATTTTTATAGCATCCGTATTTCAGAGAGACAACTTGGGCAAAGGCCCGACAGTCACGGGATGCGTCCCGTCGGAGATGTGCCCAGACAAACAACCTTGCGGTTGTATGTCCGTGTGGGTAAGCCATACGCCTGAATTCCCGAAGCAGAACGCTTCGGGGCGCTGTGCTGATATTTGTACGGCGCATGACGGTGGAACCCCGCGAATCGCGTGCTGCGACATGGTGAATCCGGAAACGTCCAGAAATGGAGCGTGTACTAATGGCAACAAAGAAAGCGGTAAAAACTGCAGAACCGAAGAGCGAGGAGCCGCAGGTCGAAAAGGTACCTGCGAAGAATTCTGAGAAGAAATCAAGACCTGTGGGCCTGTACGGTCACATCCGGGATGCCTGGAAGACACCGGCCAATTCCTATGTGAAGGAACTCCAGTGGCACAGGATGATAGAGTGGCGCAAGCAGGAAACGTTCGTGCGCGTGGACCACCCCACGAGGCTGGACAGGGCAAGGTCCCTGGGATTCAAGGCCAAGCAGGGCTACGTTGTTGTGAGGGCGAAAGTTCGAAGGGGCAGTCTGAACAAGCCCACCATTCGGAAGGGCAGAAGGGCCAAGCGCCGCGGCCGTGCAAAGATCACAATGTCCAAGAGCATCCAGCGCATTGCAGAGGAACGTACAGGCGCGAAATACCCCAATCTGGAAGTTCTCAACTCATACTGGGTAGGCGAGGACGGCCGCCATAAGTATTACGAAGTGATACTGGTCGACCCCCATCACCCCGTTATTATTGCAGACCCCAAGATAAACTGGATATGCGGCTCGGCCCACACCAGCAGGGTGGAGAGAGGCCTCACATCCGCCGGAAAGCGCGGCAGGGCACTGCACAAGAAGGGCAAGGGCGTGGAGAAGGCGAGGCCGTCAAGGCGCGCCCACGGCAAGAAGATTAAGTAGGCTGCCAAAGCCTACTTGCAAGGACAATTCCATATCTGAGCTTAATTGCTGCAAACAGCATGCCTCGCCCACAGGGCGGGGTGACACGTTTCCCAGGCTGCTTTTCTTTCTAGATTCGCGTCGCATATTCGGACCGAACGTCGGAACCAGCTACAGAACCGAGAAGGCAGGAACTGAATACAGGGATGTTTGTCAGCCGTTCCAATCTACGAGGGCGTTCTGCCGGTCCCCTTCACCATCTCCACCATCCCATCCACCTCTTCATCGGTCATCCCTATCAGCGGGTGAAACGTCGGAATGTCGAGGTCTGCCATATCCTGTGAGCGCGCGTTGAAATCCCTCACATCCCACCCGAGGCAGATGCCTTCGGCACGTCTTCTTCTGGCAATGGCAGAGAGGTCCGCTCCTCCGTCGGGAATATGCACTTTCAGTTCCGGGTCCCAGGCTTCCAGGGGTTTTGCAAGCTTCGGGGTTTCAGTCACCACAATGACCCGGCATCCCCTTTTCATTATGAGCCAGCATGCCGCAATATCTCTCTCCTTTTCAACTAGTCCCAATACCCGACCCTGGGTGCCAAGTGGCATACCCCCCGGTCCCGGGATGTTCCCGGTGTAAATGTAGGCCCGGTTCTGCCGGACATCGACGAATATCTCCAGTTCGGGATTGGTCAGGTCCACTTTCGGCTTCATATCTTCATTGGCCAGGAAAACCGCTGAGCCGGCGTCGCGGGCAAGTTCCATGCTGGTGTAGTCGTGCTGGCCGCTTCTTCTTGCCCTGATGCAAAACCTCATCCCGTTCTTGAAATGTCGTTTGGAGACCTCCACAGCAAGCGCAAAAATATCCTCCTTGGCTGATGTGGTTTCCAGGGTTCTGCTGAAGGATACCACGCCGAAGGTTCTTGAAATGACTGCGGTTGCGAATTCCTCATGGTCCGACCAGATAAATATTCTGCCGCGTTCATACTCCAACCGGCACTCGAATCCCGCCCTGACAAACCTAGAAGTGATGTTGCTGCCCAGCGCTCTTTCGAATCGGGTTCTTACCCTTTGGCTCTTGAGTGCTATCTCGCCGTACCTGATTAGGAAAAGGGCCATGTGATGAGAAATGCGGAATACGGCATAAGCCTGTCGGTCATGAAAATCAGGTAAGTGCCAGAATTTCATAGAAAAAGATATTAAAGGTGTCGGTGATACATTTTCAGCATCGTGGGCATTGTGAGACGTAGTTTGGCGGTAAATCAATGGCAAGAAGGGGGCATACATCGGAAGGAAAGACATACTGCTCGGAATGCGGTTCCGGGGTTGAAGCCAACTCCGAGAAGTGCGAGCATTGCGATGTATCACTGACCGAAGATTTTCAGGCGATTGTGTGTCCTTACTGTACCGTCATTGCGGCGGCGGGTTCCAGTGTCTGCTCGAATTGCGGACTGAAACTGGCTCAGGAATCGGAAACCCGTAACAAGGAGGACGAGGAATTCTTGTCCAGGCTTCTGGATTGGGGAAAGAACCTGGAGGCAAAGCGGGTTCAGGAAGACAAGCTGGAAACAGAAACCGCTACAAACATTTTCAAGGACGTGGTCGGAACAATCAGTCCGACGCCCATGCAGGAAGAAACCCTGAAGGAAATAAAAAAATCCGCAGAAGAGAGGGCCGAGTTCGAGAAGAGGGAGGAAAGCATAATGAAGATGGCTGACCCTCTCAAGAAGGCCCTGGACCTGAGAAAAAAGGCGCTTGACGAACTGGAAAGTCGATTCAAGAACCTTCAGACCGAATTGGCGAACCTCAGCCCGGAGGACCTGGATTCTGACAGGAAGCGCTCCGAAATAGAGAGGCAGCTTTCGGAGATACTTCAGGAAAAAGGGACCATCCAGAATCTGGAGGAAAACATCAACAACATGGACATTGCTTACAGGCAGCTTCTCAAGCAGCACTCTGCTGAGATAAAGAACAAGGAGGAAACCCTTAACACTCGCCTGGCTGCCTTCAAGAAGGAGATGGAGCGCAGGGAGATGGAGAAGGAAAAGCTCAGGTCAAGAGAGGAGTTTCTGGAAACGAAGGAGAAGGAGCTCGAAAATAGAATCACATATTTCAAGGAGCAGGAGGCCAGCCTCAAGAAGACAGAGGATGAGATGAAAAAGGAGATTGCCGCCCTGAAAGCAGAGAAAAACGGTGTTTCCGAATTGAAGGTGCCTGCCACCCAGATGATCGAAACCAGCGGAAAGTGGCTGGTGGGCGAAGAGGAGCTGGCAAACATCCTGAAGAAATCCAAGAAAGTGCGTGACGATTGGCTGGAGGAGCAACGTAAAATTCAGGAAAGCATATCCAAGGGCGAACCGTCAACCGTGATCGCCAGGGAAAGCGAGGACCGGCTGAACGAACGGGAGCAGGAACTTCAGCAGAAAATTGATGTGTTGGAAAAAAAGCTGACCGAAACCATTTCAGAGGAAAAAGGCCTCGAGAAGGCGGAAGCGGAAGCTGCTTTCGACATTGGGCGCCTGAAGAAAGTATTAAAGATATTGGATGATTTACTGGAGAACCTGCCAGATGATGTGGTGGAGAAATTCGCCAAATCCAAAGATTACAAAAAATACGATGAACTGATGCAGGAATTGGGTCTGTAGGTGTACAAATGGGACTGAGGGACAAGGCAAAGAAGGCGCTCGAGGAGGAGGTCAAGGACATCCTGGTGAGCGATGATGCTGCGCCCCCCGAACCTCAGGAACCCGAACCGGAAGTTCAGGAAGAGCCGGCTGAGGAACCCGAGCCGGAAGTTGACATTTCATCCAGCATCGCTGTGGAAAAAACGCCGCCCAAGAAAGAGTCCGCACCGCCACCGGAAGAGAAATCCCTCGAAATGGATGAAATTCAGAAATCCATCGAGAAGATGAAGGAACTGGGCAAGGCCGAGAAGGACCTCAAGAACAAACTTGCAGATGCCCAGAAGGAGAGGGATGCCAATGCTACCAGTATCAAGTCTCTGGAGAAGAAACTTGCCGAACTGGAGAATTCAAAGAAGGAACTGGACAGCGCAAAGTCCCGAATAGCCGAACTGGAGAAGTCCCTTTCCGACAAATCATCCGTGGGTGAAGAGGCCGCTGAACTCCGCAAGAAGGCCGAATCCCAGGAAAAGGAAATCGAGAAACAGAAGGAAAGGGAAACAGACTGGAAGGCCAAGCAGAAGTCCCTTGAAAAGGACATTGCCGCCCTTGAAAAAGAACTTCAGGCCAAGGAGAAGGACCTGGAGAGAACCGGAAAGGACGCCGGCGAGAGGACAAAGGAGCTTGAGGCCTCAGTCAAGGAACATGAGGCCTCACTCAAGGAACTGGGCGCCCGTGCGGATGAACTGCAGACAGAGGGTGACAAGCTGTCTGCCGAAAAGGCCGAACTCACCAAAAATCTGGATGCCGAGACCAAGCGCTCTGGCAAGCTGGAGGCCAAGGCAGAGGAACTCAAGGCCGAACTTTCCGAAGTGAAGAAAGAACTCACCAAGGCCAGGAAGTCCATTGACCAGGAAAAGGAAGAGATGGACGGCAAGGGCAAGGCCCTGGAGGGACTCGAGGCGGAACTGGAGTCCCAACGCAAGGCCATGGAAGCCAAGGATTCCGAACTGGCTGCACTTTCAGGGGAACTGGACGGCAAGAAGGGCGAACTTGACACCGCAACCGCCGCCCTGAAGAAGAGCCAGAAGGAGTTGGATGCCAGAGAGAAGAAGCTTGCCGATATGGAGTCCGAACTTGCTTCCGAGAAAAAAGCTCTGGAGAAACATTCTGCCCAGGTCGAGAAACAGGTTTCCGATGACCACAAGGCCATGGAAAAGATGAAGGCCGAGGTCAAGGCAAAGGAGAAAGAGCTCGAAACCCTGAAGAAGGAACTGGAGGATGCCAGGGACGGTCTAACTGAATCAGAATCAGACATCAACAGACAGCGCGAGGAACTGGAGGACACCAGGGCCGCCCTGGAATCCGACAAGGAGGATTACGAGAAGCGCCTTGCCGAACTCGAGGAGAGGCAGAACGGCATAGAACAGGTGGAGATGGAACTCGACGAGCGCAACAGGATAATCGACGACGTTGAGAAGGACCTCACTGGCCGTGAGAAGGAACTGGCTTCCAGGCTCAAGCAGTCAGACAGTGAGATTGCCGACAGGGTGGGGGAACTGGACGGTAGGGAGAAGGAGTTGGAAGAGAAGTACAGCACCTTCAAGTCCGAAATCCAGGAACTGGAGAAGATGAGGGAAGGCATCCGCCTGTCCAAGGACGAGATAGGCGAGAAGGAATCGGAAATTCTTGAAAAACGCAGTGAGATTTCATCACAGCTGAAGGACCTGGACAAGAGAAAGGAAAAGGTCGAGTCACAGCAAAAGGCCCAGGACAAGTTGGAGAAAAAGCTGACCAAATTACAGGCCGACATCGATGAGAAGAAAGCTGAGACTGACGTAGCCAGGAAGGAGATAAAATCCCGCGAGAAGGCCCTGGAGAAGTGGAACTCTGAACTGGAGACGGAACGGGCAGCCATCAAAACCAGGAACAAGGAGCTGGACAAGCAGGAGGCCAGCCTTGCCAAGCGGAAAGCCAACATCGAGGAAAGGGAGGATTCCGGCGAGAAGCTGAAAATCGAGCTCAGGCAGCAGAGAAAGGAACTTGACGCCAGGGCCGGCGAGGCGGATGAGCGTGACGAGATACTTACCAACCTCGAGAAGAGTCTCAGGAAGAGAGATGCGGAACTGGCCAATGCTGTGGAAAAACTGGAGCAGGATCGCCGGCACTTGGAAGAGGATACCGCCTCCATGGACGAACGCTCCTCATTGCTGGACAATTTCGACAGGGAGCTAACTGCCCGTGAGAAAGATATGGCCAATCTGGAAAGTACGCTCAATGACAGGGAAGCGTCCCTGGATTCCCGTGCCCAGGAAATCGCGGACGACAGGGAATCTCTAGCCGCCAGACTCACGGATTTCAACATGGACCTTGAGGAGAAGACCAAGGCCCTGGCTGACGAATCCGGGACCATCCATCGCAGGGAACTGGAGGTGGCGGAGAGGGAGAGAAAGGCTACCCAGAAGCAGGATGAGGCCGATTCAAAGCTTGCAGATTATTCCAAGAGAGAGGGCGAACTGATAGCCCGCGAGGAATCGCTGGACACCAGGGAGGCCGAGATAAAGGAAAGGCTCGCGGCCATAAAGAAGGAGGAATCGAACCTCGAGAAGGAAAATGAGGACCTGGCCTCAAAGATGTCGGACGTCAAGATGAGGGAGAACGACATCAAGCTCAGGGAGAAGCAGATATCCAAGGCCAAGGACAGCTTCGAGAAACGCGAGATCAAGATAAACGAGTTGGAGAAGGAGCTCAAGGAAGAACGCACGAGAATGCTCAGCCAGAAAGACGACGTGGAGAAGGTCTGGAAGGACATCGGCAAAGAAACGAAAGCCCTGGAATCCCGTCAGAAACAGTTCAATATCAAGGAATCGGAACTGGTGGTCAAGAGGGATGAACTCCAGAAGAAGACCGACGAGCTCAAGCGCGCCGAGATGGAATTGAATTACAAACTGGATGAACTTGCGGAGCGCGACAAGGAGCTGGAAACCAATATCGAAAGAATGGCCAGGGAGACCGAGGAGCTGAAAGTTCGCGCGGAAATGATACTTAGACGCGAGGAGGAACTCGCTTCACATGAGCGCGACCTCAACCAGATGGAAGCGGATTTGCATGCGAAACTCGAAGACATAAAGGCAGAAAGAGCGGAACTCGACAAGATGAAGGGCGACCTGCCCCAGCGGGTGAAGGAACTCGATGGCCAGCAGAAGGAACTTCGTGAGAGAGAGGCAGAACTCAACCGCACCCGCCGCCTCATGGAGGAGGAGATGGATAAGCGTCAAGCTGAAATGGACATGCTGAAGGAGGAGCGCGCCAAGGTGGACGAGATGAAACAGTCGGCACTCGCACTCATGAAATACGGTAAATCCGTCGAGCAGAAGCGGACGGACGATACCCTGAAGAAACTGGCATCCGAGAACGAGCGCCTGGAGAAGCTCAAGGCCACAATCGAACAGGACCTCAGTGCCAGGACCGCCGATGTGGAGAAGCGGGAGACGGAGCAGACCGCACAGGCCGAGCTGAACCGCCAGACGCAGGAGGACCTGGAATCCCGGGCGAAGCGCCTGGAATCCGACATGGAAGCCCTAGTGGCCGAGAAGAAGGAAGCGGCCGAGGTCTGGAAACAGATAGAGATGGAGAGCCAGAAGGCCGTCGATATCGATGAGATTATCAGCGAGCGCCTGGAGAAGATGGTGGGGAACGAGCGCGACAGCATCAACCGGGAAATGTCCCGCCTGAAGAAGCTGGAGAAGGAACTTGCCGCGGCTGAGAAAGAACTGGCCAAGCGGGAGAAGGGCCACAAGTCCGACAAGGGAAAGACAGATGCCAAGGAAGCGGAGCTAAAGCGCAAGGAAGAGGACATTGTCAAGAAGGAGAAGACGCTGGAAGACCGCAAGGAATACCTCGAAAAGCTGAAGGAGAGTCTGACGAAGCTGCTTTGATTGGCGATTTAGTAATTGTAGACTTATTAATTGGCGATTGTAGATTTTCGATTGTAGATTGTAGATTTACGACGTGTGTTGAATGCAGTTCCAGTCATATCCAAACATCGCATTCGCCCATGATGCGGGAACAATTTCAACCTAAATCCAGGGCCATAAAATTACAATCATTCTGCAAACAATCGGTGAATACGAAAACTAAATCTATGCAATAACGAGCGTTCGCCAGAATCAACATTCAGTCAGCAAACAGATTCATCGTGTGAGGAATTTCCGCAAGATTTCAATAACATTTGCAATAAATTTTGCGGGTTAGAGTTTATCCAAATCCTCCAATTCCCTGATTATCTCTTCCTCGAGTTCCGAATCCTCCTCAAGTTCATCGCCCAGTTCCTCGAGTTCGGCCACCAGCGAGTCCTCCACTATTGCGGCCTTCTCGTCGGAGGTGGCGCTCTTTTCATCTTCCTTTTTCTTGCGCTTCTCCACAGCTTTCTTGACCTCTTCGGTGAAATCCTCCAGCGCAATTCCGGCCGGAATCAAATCCTTCAAACGCTGCTTGTCGTCAGGAAGTACGACAATCACGCTGAGCATCTTCTCGCATCTCTGGATTCGGATATGTTCTTCCTTGTCCGGGCTTTCCTTTTCGATTTCTTCCGGTGAAGGTGCGACGTCCAGGTCATCGAGTTTCTCGTCGGCGGACTTGATTGGCTCGTTGAACTCCTCGGGAACAGTATCCTGGGTGGCCTCCCACTCGAATGCCTCATCCTCTTCTTCGGGCTCGTCATCGTCCGGGATTCCCTCGAAGATGTCCTCCGGGGTTTCTTCGGGAATTTCCTCTGCGAGTTCCTCTTGGGCTTTCTCAATCTCATGGTAAATTGGGTCGTTCTTTATTCCCCAGAATGCGACGGTAACCAGACCGAGAACGAACGGTACCATTGAAACAACATGACCCATGGGTTCCACGGAGCCGATGCCCGGGTATATATCCGTATTACCCAGCAATGCCTGGATGAAGCCGAGGCGCAGGCCAATCACTCCCACAATGCCTGTAGCCAAGAGCATGGTGCCGATAATCAGGAGTTTGTTGCTGATTTTCGGGGGCTCGGTGCTCGTTGGTGTATCATCCAATTCCTCTGTTTCGTTTTCTTCTGAATCATCAATTTCCTCTTCTTCATCTGCTTCGGGTTCGTCATCGGATGTTTTCTCATCATCCTCTTCCTTTTTTCTTCCCAGGGCAAAGACCATTCCGAGGATGGCCAGTATCGGCAACATGATGAGGTGGAACTCGGGTATCTCGAGAGTGCCCCAGGTTGAAAGGTTCAACGGATTGATGGGTGTAGTTTCTCCGGTTGATTCTCCCCAGTAGTAATTGGTTGTGGTGTCTGCGTTGTAGATATGTGCGGCGAAGCCCACTTCCGAACCGGAAGTGGTGGTCGCGAATACTTCTGAGAGCGGGATAGAAAATTCATAGATGATATAATTCAAAGTTCCATTCAATGAAGCGTCTGCGCTGAAGCCAGATGTAGTGGTTGTATCCCAGTTCCCGCCCGAGCCGTCGTATACAGCATTGGTCGTTCCCGATGCGGTGGTGTCGGTTGCCAGGAACTTCTTGTCGCTTGCATCCGGTGCGCCAGCTGTTTTATCATTGCCATAGTCAAAGTATAGTGTGCAAGAATCTGCTGTATGTGCCAATGTATCGGCGGACACCAGGAATCCCACATATAGGTTGACGCCGTTGTGCCACACGTACAAGTTGAAATTGGTTCCGGAGTATATCTCGGCGCCATTCCATTCGAACGTGTTCCACACCCCGTCAATAGTGATTGAATTTGACAGTTCTGGGATCTGGCTGAAGTCCAAAGTGGCTAATGGGTTTGGCTCAGGCAAAGAACTTCGCGTTCCACCCACCGTGGACGTGCTCGCTGTCGCGGTCCGGTCCTGGTTCCCCTGCCAGTCCGTGCTCTCCACGAAATATTGCAAAGTTCCGTTGTACTCTATCTGGCTCAGGTCCAGACCGGCTTCAAGCTGGTTCTCCCGGCATGCCGCATCAATATTGCCCACAAGGGTCATGTTTGGCACGGTGTACAGTTTGCGGGATGATATCTCGCCGTTCTTTCCCTTGATTTCCACCATGTAATCGGCATTGATGCCGCCGATGCTCGGGCCGCCGCTAATGGTGTCAATATAAATCCTGGTCACGTCCTCGCCGCTCACTCTCTTGAGCGGTGCCGGTGTGGTAGTCCCTCCGGAACTGGCATTGCCCGTTCCGGAACCCGCCTGGGTTTTGACTCTGATACCCGGTACTGAGCTGCCGCCCATAATCTCCCCGGCATCGTCCACTTTCAGGTAGAAAAATGCCTCTGAAGTTGAATTGACCGCGGCATATTCTGCGATGTCATTGTTCGGACTGTCAATGTCACCGGCCGGGTCCGCGGTCTTGGTGACGGCATTCCAGTCGCCGAACGCCCCGTCAATGATGATGCGGCCCGGGGCTGCCTTTGCGTAAGCTGTGAGCCCAGTCCCAAGCACATTGGCCGTTCCGGTGCATGTAATGCTGGTAACGCTCATGTCCACGAAGGAGCCGTTGGTCAGGCTTCCTATTGGCACGCTGACCTGAAGTGTCACTGTCTGGCCTGCCGGTATCTGGGTCGGCAGTCCCGTAACGGTGGGGATTCCGGCATTGGAGAAGAAACCGATATCTGTGACATTGACCGCAGTTCCCTTTGCGGTGATTTCGATGTTCATGGAATGGTCCTGACTTATGACGCCGTTGATGTCCAATGGTATCTGTTTTACCACCAATGCGCCCTTGCCAGGCGATATTGTGGCATCGCAAATTTCAGCGAACTCGCTGCCGCGCTTTGTCATGAAAGTGAGTGTGTAACCGTCCGTCAGGGAGATGCCCGCACCGGGGATGCCTATCTCCATCCTGTCGCCGCTGATTTGGGCCGTGGCGCTCCTCCAGTTCCAGGCACTCCAGTTGCTCAGGTCCTGGCCCGAGAACATGCCGAACTGCCTTCCCCTTATGGCACTGTCCCAGCCGTATATTTCGACTGCATATTCCGCGCCTGAGTTATCCACTGCGTAACCTGTGGAAGGGTTAGCGTCTGCGTCTATGAAAACGAAAAGGCTGTCGGCATTCGCGGAGGAGAACCATGTTCCTCCGGCCCTGGCATAAACGAAGAGATTGCCCGCATCGTTTGTATCCGCGGAACATTCCACAATGTCCAGTCCTGCAACCGGGTACGTGTTGCCGTCTGCAATGAATAATGAATCGTTCCAGTCTGAGAAATCCCCGTCAACCCTGATGCCGCTGTAGGCCGGGTCATTGTATGCAAGGAAGAAGAATGAAGCCGGTATCATCACGATGAATGCGACAATGAGCACAAGCGAGATTCTGGAAGGGGAAATCGCCCTGTCGTCCAGCCGTCTCCGGCCGGCGACGCTGCCATCCAGACCGTTTGTCATCCCATTTGTGATGCCATTGGTCCTTCCGCCCATTCCGTTGGTGAGCCCGTTTGTTTTTCCCCCGAGCCCATTGGTCATGCCGTTGGTGCGGCCACCCATCCCATTTGTGATGCCGTTGGTCTTTCCACCCATTCCATTTGTCATGCCATTGGTTCTTCCACTGAGATCGTTCGTCTTCCCTTCCCCGGGATTTTTCCTGACGGAAGCGTTGCTCATGCCGTGTGATGCTACCGAACCACTTCCATCCAGATTATTCTTCTGCATTGAAATACCAACCCTGATTATCTTGCTATGTGATTATAGTCGAACACTTAATGTTTTTATACCATTTAAATTCGTGTTCGTATGTAGATAACGAACTACTTTAGTTATTGATTATTAGGTTCGTAACTATACCCACTGCACATCGTCCTATATGTATGGCATATTTAACAATTTTGATTGTCTTGAGTAGGTCATAAGACTTTCACCCGAAAACATGATTATTTCTTTGTACTCGCCATGTCTGTGAATATGGTTTCCAGCCATTCCTGGATACCGGCCACATTTCTTTTTTCCCCCTTCCAGACTGCAAGCACACTTCCGAATTTCTCTCCCAATTCATCAATCAATCTTACTACGCCCTTCCTGAGTTCCCTGGCCTCGTGACCGGTGAAAAGCACTGCTATGACAACATTGCCCTTTGCCTCGATGAGCACCCTCATCTTTCCCATGCTGAGGGACTTGAGGCTCTCCATCTCGGATGCGTGAAATGCCTCCTGCACGAAATTCTGTATGGCGGTGAGCATTCCTCCAACCAGGTCTCTGTCAATGTCGGCAAACTCGTCATGCGCTCCTGCATGTGCGATGACCAGGCCATTGCTGTGGAGCACAAAAATTTCTTTCACTCGGGACTCCTGCCACTTCAACTGGGGTGACATCCATTCCACCACCTTGGCAGACATATCGCCTATCAGATTGATTGAAAGCACGATTACTATGAGCATCACGGTGCTTGCCGCAATCTGAATGCCGGCACTGAGGGAATCGGCAGAGGAAAGCACCAGAATCTGGGCCACCACGAAGCATGCCACGCATATCACCGCAGTCAGTAGTACGATGAGGGAATTTCTGACCAGCAATTCCTTGCCGATTACCATCTGGTACCTGACAAGTCCCCTGACTGTGACCATGAGTGCCCCGGCTATTGCCATGCTGAAAATGGCGCTGAAATCCCCCACGTTCGGCAGGAACAGGCCGAATAACATGACCAGGTTGAACAGCAGCACTGCAAAGAAGGATGCCAGCATGAATTCTATCTGGTTCTTTCTTATGTAGGAAGATGATTTGTGCATATGTGCATAGAGGCGGCTCCATACCATGAATGAAATGACCAGCCAGACCACCAGGAACAGGAAATCGGAGAATCTTCTCAGGTCTTCCGGCAGGAGAAAGTGCGCTATCAGTTCAGCCATCAGCGGTCCGAATACCATTACCCGACCTTTCACTGTCATGAGAACAAAGTAATCCGAGCTTGACCTCTGGAGAAACAGGATTATCAGCAGCGGGAACATCAGTATGGCGCACAGGTATGCCAGGTCCAGCCACGGCTTCTGATTGCCCACATCTCCCATGGTGGAGAGCATCGCCCAGGAGAACAGGCCCACCGAGGTGACGAGAGCCAGTATGGACGTGGTGATGACGACTTCAGTCTTCACTGCGAATCGTATCACGAATATGAACAGGCCAAGGGTGGTTATGGCGCATGCCAAAATCAGAACTGTCAACAGGTTCAACATTATGTATCCTCACTTCACTCTGAGTAACCATCCTGCAATTATATAGTTTCTGTTTGATGCACAATTATTTAAGGTGTATTTCTATTTTTTTCATGAGCCTTTCCAACAATTTCAGCAATTGTTTCAAATCCTTCTTTTTCCATATATTTACTTATTCCGCTTTTAACATCTTTGAAGATATCAAAAGAATAATACAATGCCGTTCCAATCCCTACAGCTGAAGCCCCCGCCATCATATATTCTATTGCATCTTCCCAAGACATTATCCCGCCAATTCCAATGATTGGAATGTCTTTATTCTTACATTCATTAATGGAACTATAACATTCATAAACTGCTCTTACACCTATTGGTTTTATGGCCGGACCTGAAAGGCCGCCGGTTTTGTTATCTAATAAAGGTTTTCTCATCCGTATATCAATTGCCATACCTTTTACAGTGTTAATCATTGAAAGGGCATCTGTTCCACCATCAATGGCTGCCTTGGCAATTTTTGTTATATCAGTAACATTTGGTGTCAGTTTTGTAATTATTAATTTATTATTAAGGTGTTTTTTTACCCGTATTACTATTTCTTTTACAATTTTGGGTTCTGTTCCAAACGCCATACCTCCTTTTTTAATATTTGGACAGGATACATTAATTTCTACACCTTGGAATAAATGTGGATCCTTTTCTTTGATTTGGATTGCTAATTCTTCAAATTCATCAATGCTTTCTGCAGAGATATTTATTATAACTGGAATCCCATAAGTAAGTAATTTTGGAAGTTCAGTATTAAAAAAGACATGAACTCCATTGTTTTGTAATCCAATTGCATTGATGAGGCCATAATTAGTTTCAATAAGCCTTATGGGCTTATTTCCATCTTTTGGATTTAAGGTAATTCCTTTGGTGACAAATGCACCAATATCTGAAAAAAAATCAGACGAATCGATAATTTTTAACTCATCTCCGTGTCCAACAGTCCCAGATGCTGAGAGTATTGGATTCGTTAACTTTAGCTTTCCTAATTTTACTTCCATATTTGGTTGCATTTTATCAAACCTCCCATACGATATCGCTTTCATCAAATACGGGACCATTAGTACATATAGGGATATAGGACTCTGTCCCATCTTCGCCCTTGATTTTTTGAACACAAGACAAACAAACACCTATCCCACAGGCCATTCTTTTTTCAAGATAAACTTTCAAAGGAATTCCTCGTTCTCGTGTAATTTTAGCAATTGATTTACTCATCCCTTCAGGACCACATGATATCACACATAGATTCTTTACCCCTTTTTGTTTTTTCAAGTACATTTCTAATTGTTTTGATACAAATCCTTCATGTATGTTTGTTATAGGAATATCTCCTTCTTTTGCAATATATTCCTTTTTCCCAGGCGATGTAATTGAAAGATAGATGTTTTCCTTACACAATCCCAACTCTTTTAGATCATCGATATAGAGGTAAGCACAATTTCTATGTTGTGCATTTGGAATATTATAACTCTCATGATAATTAGATTGCTTTAAATTTTCAAAAGAGTCAATTCCAATAAATGCTGTAAATGGAATATTGTAATATTTTAATGCTTGTGCAAAATGAATCAGTGGGGCCATACCTGTCCCACCTCCAATCAAAAGAAAATCTATATTTGGATACACTTTTAAAAGTTTTCGAAAATAGTTATGATTGCCAAGTGGACCAACAACCGAAATTGTATCACCTTCCTCTAAGGATTCCATTTCTCTGGTTCCAACCCCCCCATCAATTACCTTATAAAAAATTTCAAAAGTATCCGGAAATGCTGTATGTAATGCTTTTGATAATGAAGAGGGTAAACTAAGGTTTTTTAGATAATCGGTTTTAAATCCTGCATCTGTAAAAAAGGTTCGATGAATTCCAAATGGTCTTTTCAAATATGGGATTTTTTCTTTTTTCACTCCAATCATCTTTGTATTTATGAGGATTGAATTTAATTTTAATTCCTTATTTTTTATTTGATACTTATCCTGTTTTTTTACATCAGTTAAACAATCGATTAAAATAAATTGACCGGGTTGAATTCGGAGCAAATTCTCAATCTTTAGCCTCAATTTTTTATGTTTTGTTTCACTCGCAATTTGATCGAATGGAACTGGATCATTTTGTTTAACAATCGCCTTATATGAATTTACTTTTGTATCTTCATTTGTAAGTTTAAATGGTTTTTTCATTAAACTATTCTCATATGGGATGGTTTCCCACAATTTATAAAAGCTCGTGAAAAATCCTCTTTTCCACACCTTGATTTTATTTGCACCCCTGAAAGATGTTAATTCTTCATCAATACTTTGTGATTTATTATCAAAATTAGATTTGAAAATTAATATTGCAATATGGTTGTAAAGATCCTCCGATTGATTAATTTTCCGGTCCCAAGATAATATTTGATTGGAGATTATTTCTAAATCTGAATTGTGTTTATTTTCCTTAAAAACAAAATAAAGTATTTTATTATCCTTCTTAGCAACCATATCAATATTTTGTATTATCCATTTTTTATTCTTTAGCGGAATTTGTTTAAATGAACTATTGTATTTTATATCTATTCCAAATGCGTTATCTAAAAAATTGTTACGATTTGTTACGGATAGTTCCCAATCATCTTCTAGAATATTTTTAATTAATACATAACACATAGTCATATAGGTTTCATGTTGTAAATGGGGTAGTTTATCTATAATATCTTGTGGATTTAATTTGGAAATATACGGGGCTAAAAATTCTGGGACAATTTCATTAACTGTTTTTTCAAGTATATCAAACCAATATGGGTCTGTAATAATATTATTTGAAAGGGCTAATCTTAATCTCAAATATGAAATTATTTTTTCATTTATTTCTTTAGGTAAGTTATACTTGGGATCCATCTCTAAATAATTGCTATTCACATTTGTATAATTTTTTTTAAAATTAATATATTTATCCAGATTTGGGGGATTAGTACCACTGCCTCTATCTTGTGGGTGATTCAATAAAATTGATTTTTCACTGTATATTTGAAAATTATTATGTAAACATATTTCTACTAATTTGGTTACAATTTGTTCGTGGAATTTTTTATTGCCAGAAAAGGCTAGTGAGATTATTCCATTTTCATCTACATTTTTACAAATCTCACCAACAATCTTTTCCATTTTATGCTCAAATGATTTTTGTTTATGTAGAATTATTTCATTATTGAAATCAAATTTTTGCTTTAGCCAACATCCCCAAAATTCTGAAAATGCTAAATATTCTATGTCATAATGATAAGGAGGGTCTAAATATACATAATCAAATTTTAAGGGTATATATATCTTAAACGTTTCAGCATCTTGATTTATTAGGAGAACATTCGCTTCCTTTGTTATAAAATCATCTATTGAATTGGCGAATGATACGGTTGGAATCTCAGCATTTAAAATTTTTTTCATTTTTATAAATCGATTATATTTGTTTTCAAAAACCATCCAAACATTTCGTTCTTGGTACTTCTTTGGGAGATAGTATCTAAGGGCAGTCCATCCTCTTGTGGATTGAGGATAATCTTTAGAATACATTTGCATTCGGCTGCAACCATAAAGCATATTTGTAAAGATGTATTGAAAAGCATTTCGAATTTTTTCATCTTGAATATGTTCTATCTCTTGGAAAAGAAGAGAAAGACCATACAAATTTCTTTTTGTAAATAATTCATAAAAATGTGTAACTGGAGCTGGTCTAAGTTTGGCATGAATTTTTGAAACTGGAAACCAATAGGGGATATCCACTTGTTGCTGCAACAGTTGATTTTTATTAAGTTTATAATTAGGTTCTATAAAGCCATTGAATTGACAAGTTTCATCAGAAGGATAGGATTTTTTTTGAACTCTAATGTTGATAAGGGTGGATGTTTTACCCCTTTGTTCCCATATTGCAGATGAAAATGGGTGCATATTATTGCATTTTTCACATTTAATGTTGTACATATCGTTAATTTTTTTGAAAATAGAGTATTTTATCTTTTCGTACTCTTGCGTTAATAAATAAAGATTGATTGGTGTTGCATTAACTTTGGTTATAAATGTTGCCATTGGGTTAATGTCAAGTGCAATAATTCTACGTTTTTCTTTTAATGCTTCAATGACAACTGTACCAGAGCCACAAAAAGGATCAAAAATAATATCTCCTTTACTGGTTTCTAATATTTTTTGTTTAATTTCATGGAGTGGTTTCCTACCCCAATATGGGTGTGCTAAATCGTTCCAATCTTTACCCAAGTTGTGTCCTCCATATCTTTATTTCACTGTGATTTATTCTAGCTAATCCTCATTGATTATCACCTCTAAATAACTATTGCCTAATAATATGTGGGGTATCACAAACACAACAGATTATTTTTACAATTCTCTGATAATTCCGGATTTCGGCAAGTGGAAGCGGGATGCCAGCGGCAGAATAGTGAAATTCTGATAACTTAACAATCCAGGCCTGTGTTGGGGCGCATCAAATATTCTAAAACGGGAACAGCAGAATTATCAGGTTACCCACAACCGCGCTGAAAATTATTCCCAATGTCATCGGAATTATGAAAGGGTCCTTCGGCGTGACCCAGATGCGCTCCAGCCCCTTGGCTTTCAGCTTGGCCAATTCCACTTTAACATCGTCCGACCTCTTCGGGAAGAGCACGAGAACGACTTCGTCTTCTCTCACGGCCTCCATGGGCCATACAAATTTTTTGGGCACATCTTTCAGGTCCATGCGGTATCCCAAGAACATCTCGGGAAATCCGAAATCTTTTCTGACTAGGTTTCGGAAAAATCGAATGAGCGGCCCGGAAACTGCATGTATTATGGCGGCGTTCATGAGTATGAGGAAGGAGAACGGGAATGTCATCTGGATGAAATCGACAGCCCGTTCAGGATATGCCAGGAAAGGCAGTCCCGAAATCAGCGGGTAGAACGGGAACATGAGGGCCAGTGCCATCATGGCCTTCGCATCCGCGCCGCCGCGTATGACTCCGAGATAATAGAACGCCTCAAAGGTCAGCATCACAGCCGGTATTGCAAGAAGCGCGCCGGTTTCCATTGTCAGGCCTTCCCCCACGACCATTGCCAGGGAGATTATCGCGGCAATTGCGAGGAGAAGTATCGGTGCCGGATTCACTTTCCCCTCCCAGTATATCGGTTCCCTGTCCCAGAACACATCAAAAAATATGATTGCCAGCGGTATGAATATCAGAAAATGTGTCAGGCCGAATTCTCTCCCGCCGGCTTCGGCAAAAAGCATCTCGAATGCCAGCAGCCCCATGCCAATGATGCCGAGGACTATCCAAACTCTGTTGGCAACCTTCCTGGTGCGCCAGTCCATTACCGACGCTGCAGTCATGAAGGCCAGTGCGATACCCAGCCTTGTCAGGGAAATAATTTCCTCCATCGCATTTGTATCTGTTCCAGGGTATATATAATTAAGCAGGTCGCGTAAGAGTTCAGTATTCTGAAGTTTGTTCGTTAAATTGTAGATTTTAGTGAACAGTGAATAGTGAAAAATGAAAAACTGAGTTTTGTCCTTGAGAGCTGATTCTCCACCATTTACCTCCAAACGTCACTTTTCACTAATCACTTCCCACTTTTCACTACTTCATTTCGCTGACCACTTACCAGGTCACCGCCGCGGTTGGATTGTCCCGTCTCGGGGGAAATTTTAATATGCTATGCCTATATCCTTTCAAATAAAGGTTGCATTCACATGAGATACATGAAATTGGTCACGATATTGCTTATCATGTCGGTTCTGGCAGTTGCATTAGCGGCTTTCAGCCCTTCTGCAAGCGCCACCCCAGGAGACCTGCATGTATTTCCCCCGGCGGTCACTTCCATGAATGCGACGATGGACAGCACGGCAGTTTACAGATGGGGCATTTACAACAATGGCACGAACCCGCACACGGTTCTGCTGGACATCCGCGACGGCGATATGGGCTGGGAAGCTTCATTTTCGAATGAGGATTCTTATGTTCTGATACCTCCGGGCGAATTCGTCCGTGTGGAGTTGATTGTGACCGTGCCCAACACAAGGGATTATCCCATCGCAACTTTCAATGTCACGGCAACAGTCAGGGATCTTGTCACCGAGACCCTGTGGACGAAGGAATTCGGAACCGTGACGACATCAATAATCGGCGGCGCCTATATACCACCCACCAAGGTACTGGGCTGGTTCGATGACCCCCTGGGGAACTTCATCCCCGAACTGGACAATGAGTGGGGCGTTTTCCTCACGACCGTCACCGTTTGGCTGTTAATAGGCATCCTGATATATTTCATACTGGACCCAGTCGTGAAACAGGTCACCAAAAAGACCAAATCCAATCTTGACGACAACATACTGGCCATCATCAAGGGCCCCATATTCTGGATAGTGTTCACCTATGGCATCGTTTCCTCGCTGGGCGTTCTCAATCTCAAATGGATATACATCAATTCGCTGAATATTCTGTTCCGCTCGCTTCTGATACTTCTCTCCGGGTGGATGGCCTACAGGATATTCAAGGATATTCTGCTCTACTGGGGCAAAAAATATTCCGAGAAGACCAAGACGACAGTCGATGATGTCATGTTACCGCTGTTCGAGAAGCTTGGAATGGTCGTGATTGTCATAGTTGCCGTAATTCTGACGCTCAACCTTTTCGGCGTGGATGTCACCATGCTGGTTGCCGGCATGGGCGTTATGGGTTTGGTAATCGCCTTTGCAGCCCAGGACACGCTGGGCAATTTCATCAGCGGCATGTTCCTCCTCACCGACCGGCCGTTCAAGATAGGTGACATTATCCTCATGGAGAACGGTGATTACTGCAAGGTCCAGCAGATAGGTATGAGGAGTACCAAACTGTACAACACATTCGACCACGACATGATAATCCTCCCCAACAGCAAGATAGCCAACGAGAAGGTGATTAATCTCACTGAACCGGATAACAAGATGAAAGTTCGTATAACCGTGGGCGTTGATTACAGCACAGACATACAGAAGGCAAAGCAGATAATGCTTGATGCTGCCAGGGACCACAAGGACGTGATTCATGAGGAGGATAAACTTCCCTTCGCCAGGCTCATAGATTTCGGTGATTCGGCTGTCATGCTCAAGCTCTACACCTGGGTTTACAATCTGGATGACCAGTGGCGTGTCGGAGGTGAACTCCGGGAAGAGATTTTCAAGAGGTTCAAGAAGGAAGGCATCAGCATTCCGTTCCCCCAGAGGGTGGTTCATATCCGCAATGATGATTGAACATGTCCTCGCCCACATACCGCGACTTTTAAGTCTGCGGATACGGGCGCTTTCAAGCTGTTCTTCTGCGAGGACTTGTTCAATAAAAGTGCTCCCCATCTATTCTGAAATTTCAGCAATCTGGAATAAACCTGAATGAGTTCTTTTCTCTATGAAATTACGAAATTCAGGGTGAAAACTGAAAGGATACCCCACACTTTAGCGTTGGGGAGCACTCATTCTCCCCAGAAACCCCGGGACAGAAATTGAATAAAACCCGGCCAGTTCGAAATCCGTCTCATAGGCAGAAATATTAATACAATCAGCATTTTCCAGCGATAGAACGAGAGATTTCATGATAGCCAAAAATTCATTCATCATAATGATCACCCAGGGGACCTGTGCAGTCCTTGGCATGTTCGGTCTGTTCGCCATCTCCAAGATATGGGGGGAGCACGCGCCCGGCATAATGGGCGTCGTCTGGTTTGGCATGTCCTTTGTGGGAGCATTCTCATTCATTACCAACCTTGGATTCGATGCGGCCCATGTGAAAAAGATATCCGAGGGAAAGGACCTGGGCAAGTGCAACGGCACTTACATCGCGATTAAACTCATTCTAACGGGGATTTTTGCGGCCTCGGTCATATCCACCATCATCATCTGGAAATACGTGCTGAATGAGCAGTTTTATGATTCTACACGTGAGTCCGTAATTTACCTGTTCATTGCTTACTATGTATTTTTCTCCCTGGCCCAGATACCCATAATGACACTCAACAGCCTGAAGAAAAATGCAAAGAGTCAGATTTCCATCCTCTCAGACACGGTGATGAGGGTTTTCCTTTTACTGATAATCGCCCTTGCCGGAATATCGGGCGCACTCATCGTCACCGATGCCGGAACCCAGATTGTGAATGTTCCGGCGAGATATGTCTGGCCTGCCTTCTTTCACCCCATTCAAGCTTTCCTGTCCACTCACATCATCGGTGCAATATCATTCGCCTACATCGCCGGTGCCCTGTCCATGTTCGTTGTGGGTTTCATCATGCTCAGGAAGTACCCCATCTCACGGCCGGATAAGGAGTACATGTCCATGTATCTCCGGTTCGCGGTTCCCATGATGATACCGGTTCTGTTCAGTTTCCTGAATTCTTACCTGGATAAAGTCATACTCGGCTATTACTGGACCTCTGTCGAAGTCGGCTACTATTTCGCCGTGCAGCGCATATCCTTCTTTGTCATGTTAGTCCCCTCTGCAATAGGCATTGTGCTTTTTCCGACCATCTCTTCAATGTACGTCAAGTACAGGTCAAATGTCAAAAAGCGCAACCATCAATTGGTTCAATTGACCAGATTCTCTGAGAGATATATATCCATGGTGACGGTTCCGTTGGTATCAACATTCATTGTATTCGCGGTTCCATTGATAGATATCATTCTGAACAGTTCCTTCCGACCTGGAACCCTGAGTATGCAGATACTCTTTATCTACACGTACGTGACTACAATGTATGTGCCAATCTTTTTCTTGGTTCTCGGTACAAACAGACCGCAAATGATTGCCAAGGCTTTTGTATTGTCTGGGGTTTCAAACATCGTATTAAACCTGTTTTTAATTCCAAGAGACGGATTACTGTCGTTTGTGGGGATAGATGGTGCTGCGGGTGCGGCTTTCGCAACCCTAATCTCCGCATTGATAATGTGTTGGATCTTACTTTACTATTCAGGAAGAATAATGAAACGTGGTCTATTCGAGAAAAGGATAATTTTGCACATAGTGGCGGGTATAATCGCCGGTTTACTAATGTTGGTGGTGAGCAACCAATTCGATATCATCCAGTGGTACCACCTGATTTCCCTCACCCTCATCGGCCTGGGCGCTTACCTGGGAATCCTTTTTGCGCTTGGCGAATTCAGGAAGGCAGAATTGAATTTCTTCCTAGACACAGTCAACCCCCTGGGACTGCTGAGGCATGTCCGTGACGAGATGCGCGGAAAGGGAACTTGAGGCTATAATAGGATTGACGATTGTAGATTTAGGGATTGTAGATTGTAGATTTACGACGGATTGACGATTGTAGATTTGGGGATTGTAGATTGTAGATTTACGACGGATTGACGATTGTAGATTTAGGGATTGTAGATTGTAGATTTACGACGGATTGACGATTGTAGATTTGGGGATTGTAGATTGTAGATTTACGACGGATTGACGATTGTAGATTTAGGGATTGTAGATTGTAGATTTACGACGGATTGACGATTGTAGATTTGGGGATTGTAGATTGTAGATTTACGACGGATTGACGACGTTGCATATTCCCTGCAAAGATCTAAAATCTAAGATCTAAAATCTAAAATACGGTTGGGCATTCTGCCAGCACAGATCTAAAATCTAAGTTCTAAAATCTACAATTTCAGAAGACTGAACTCTTATCCATTGTGGCAATCTATATATCCCCCTCCCGGATATTGGGACATGATAACAAATGCCGATGTTTTGCAAGAAATGCAAGAGCCTGATGTCGCCCTTCGAGGGAAAATGGAAATGCAAGAGTTGCGGTTACCTGTGTAATTCCACGGGCTCGAACAGCATAATGACCGAGCGCAACCAGGACCGGGAAATTCTCATACTGAACGAGACCAACGACACCATGCCCAAGACCAAGGCCGAATGCCCGAAATGCGGCCACAACGAGGCCTTCTTCATCCTTCGCCAGACCAGGGCCGCGGATGAGCCGGAAACCAGGATATACCGGTGTGTCAAGTGCTCGCACTCGTGGCGGGAATATTGAAACAATACCTCGGGTAATGTTTCAACTCAGGACGTCGTGCGCCTAATTTTTCTGAACATGCCAGTTCAGAATTACTTTGTTTTAAATCGTACGGCGCCCGACCATCTCTCACGATACCTCCGGTAATGTTTCAATTCGAAAAATCATATTGAATGAACAGTTGAACGCAACTTCAGACATATGAGACTAATGTGTTCGACCACGGCCCGGAAACATTCTGTAAACTAAATCCAGGGGCCGTATTGCTCGCAGCAATCTGCATGCAAGCGGTGAATGCGAAATCTAAATTTAATCATTTTAGAGCGTTCGCCCTGAATCAAAAATCAATTTGCAAACAGATTTACCGTGAGTGGAATTTCCGCAAAATTTCAATACCATTTGCAATAAATTTTGCGGTTAAACATCAACCATCGGCACAATGTCGCAGCACTTGCAGGTAAAACACATTGTCTCGAATGTCCGGGTGCTCAGATTGTTCATCTCCAGAATGTTTTTGTGCTTCCGCCCCAGTTCCAGCAACCGCTTCGCGGAGACCCTCTCCGGCATCGCTCCCATCGCCTTTTCCAGCTTTTCCTGGTTTGACGGGCCAAGCCTTATGCCCCGTAGGTTGGGGACCACACCCATTCCGGTCAGGTGTTTGATGCCCTCCACTATATCATCGTCGCTTTCCCCCAGCCCGATTATGATGTTGCTGGTCACTTTTCCCCTGCCAAAAATCTCAACAGCCTTTTCCAGTGCTGCCAGCGTGATTTCGAAGCTCCGGTTAGGGCATGCCTTCTCGAACCTCTTTCTGGGCCAGGTCTCGATGTTAATCTTCATCTCCGTTGCGCCGGCGTCCTTGAGTTCCTGGATATCATCCAAATCCTCGAAATACGCCTCAATGCCTATGGGAATTCTCGGGTAAAGTTTTCGAACGGCCCCGGCAGCCTCTGTCAGCCTTTTGTTTGTCTCTTCCACCGAATCCGGAATGCCGCTGGTGAGTGCCACTGCCCGGAAATCCCGGCTACGGAAATTGATTGAGATGATGTTGAGAGCCCGTTCGGTGCTGAGCGTTCCGACGGTCGAACCGCCGGGTCCCGGCATGGCACAGAAAGCGCATTCAAGCCTGCATTCGCCGCTGAGATTGAGAAATGCCTGGTTCGGAGCGTGTGCGATAAGCGGAATGATTTTAACATTCTCGATGAATTTTCCCCCGTCAAGGTAAATTACATAATCACCACCGCTCTGGGAAAGCCGCAGTCTGGCATCCGGATCCTTTGTCAGCGAAATCTTCACCCTGGAATCTCCGAATCCGAAGGCGTGGGCGCTGTGCCCCGTGTCTGGTCCCGCAGTCGAATGGCTGGCGAAGCACGGCATGTCCACCTCTCTGGGAATGAATATCTCCCCGATTTCCAGCAGCTTTGCTTTCTGCCTGGTATCTTCCTCAGTCACGGGACTGGAAACAGGAAGATGGCTAATAAGGGTTTTCCCAAATTTATTCGGCATCCAAACCCTGCGGGTATTTGTAACGTGGGCTGGGTTGATTAAAAGAGAAAAGTGGAGCTGGCCATCACAGCCAGCTCATTCTTTCTGGTTATGTGTTCAGACCGTCTATCGCCGCGTTAAACGTCGCACTGGGGCGCATGGCCTTAATTGCCAGTTCATCGTCCGGTTTGTAATACCCGCCAACGTCCTGGGGCTTCCCCTGGGCTGCGTTCAGTTCGTTCACAATTTTCGCCTCGTTTTCCGCAAGGGTCTGTGCCAGGTTACCGAATTTTGCCTTCAGCACCGGGTCCTTGTCCTGTTGTGCAAGTGCCTCAGCCCAGTACATTGCCAGGTAGAAATGGCTTCCGCGGTTGTCCAGTTCTCCCACAACACGTGAAGGAGATTTGTTGCTTTCAAGGAACTTGCCTGTAGCCTGATCAAGTGTGTCTGCCAATACCTGGGCTTTGTTATTATCTGTTTTAACAGCCAGGTGTTCAAGAGATGCTGCAAGCGCCATGAACTCACCGAGGGAGTCCCATCGAAGATGGCCTTCTGCCTGGAACTGCTGCACATGCTTTGGCGCTGAACCGCCCGCGCCAGTCTCGAACAGGCCGCCACCGTTCATGAGCGGAACAATGGACAGCATCTTGGCGCTGGTGCCGACTTCAAGAATCGGGAACAAATCTGTCAGATAATCCCTGAGCACATTGCCTGTAACCGATATGGTATTTTGACCTTCCTTGAGACGCTGGCATGAGTAATTTGTGGCCTCAACCGGGTTCATGACCTTGATTTCCAGCCCGCTGGTGTCGTGGTTTTGCAGATATTTGTGAACCTTTTCAATCAGCTTGGCATCGTGTGGTCGATTTTTATCCAGCCAGAAAATTGCTGGCCAGCCTGTTGCTCTTGCCCTGGTAACTGCGAGCTTGACCCAATCCTGAATCGGGAGGTCTTTCACCTGGCAGGCGCGCCAAATATCGCCCTCTTCGACCTGGTGTTCGATTAGTGTTCCGCCATTTGCAGCGATCACTCTGACAGTGCCATTACCGGTCTGGAAAGTTTTATCGTGCGAGCCGTATTCTTCCGCCTTCTGCGCCATTAGCCCGACATTGGGAACCGTGCCCATGGTTGTAGGGTCAAAGGCACCGTTCTTCTTGCAGAAATCTATTGTGGCTTTGTACACGCCAGCATAGCTGTTGTCAGGTATTACGGCCTTCGTGTCCTGAAGCTTACCCTGGGAATTCCACATCTGGCCTGAACTGCGTATCATTGCAGGCATGGAAGCGTCAATTATTGTATCGCTGGGCACATGAAGGTTTGTTATGCCCTTCTCTGAGTTCACCATTGCCAGTTCGGGTCGGTTTGCATAGGTTGCCTGGATGTCCGCCTCAATCACCGCCTTCTTGTCCGCGGGAAGCGTGGCAATCTTGGCGTAAAGGTCCCCGAGACCGTTATTCGGGCTTATTCCCAGTTCCGCAAATGTCGATGCATGTTTCTCGAATACGTCCTTGAAGAACACGGAAACAACGTTCCCAAAGATGATAGGGTCCGAGACCTTCATCATTGTTGCCTTCAGGTGCACTGAAAACAGAACATTATTGGCCTTTGCTTCTTCAATTTGCTCGGCAATGAACTTGCGCAGTGCTGCCTGGCTCATGAACGTTCCGTCAATAATCTCGTCAACCAGGAGGGGCAGCTTTTCTTTGAGAACTGTTACATTTCCGTCCTGACCCACGAATTCTATTCTGGCAACGCCAGCCGTTGCCTCGGATATCAGAACAGACTTTTCATTGGAGTAAAAGTCTCCGCCGTTCATGTGTGCCACATGGGATTTTGAGCTGGGAGTCCATGCTCCCATAGGGTGGGGATTCTTCCTTGCATAGTTCTTCACCGATGTCGGAGCCCGGCGGTCGGAATTGCCTTCCCTGAGAACCGGATTAACTGCGCTGCCCTTAACTGAGTCATAGGTGGCCTTGATGGCCTTTTCTGCATCGTTCTGTGGTGCTTCGGGGTAGTCCGGCAGATTGTAACCCTTTCCCTGCAATTCCTTGATTGTGGCCTTGAGCTGGGGAATGGAAGCGCTGATGCATGGTAGCTTGATTATATTTGCATCAGGCGTCTTGGCCAGTTTACCCAGTTCGGTGAGGTCGTCCGAGACCTTCTGAGCCTCGGTCAGCTGCTCTGGAAATTTGGCTGCGGTCCTTCCTGCCAGGGAGATGTCCCTTGTTTCGACTGAAACTCCGGCGGCCTGGGTGAAAGCGTTCACAATGGGCAGCAATGAATATGTTGCCAATCCCGGAGCCTCGTCCACCTTGGTCCATAGTATCTTTGATTTTGTCATTTCAATCACTCTTTCAGGTATAGTATATCATCCCATGGGTGCCTGTACAGGCCCTGCTTGAGCCTCTTCTGGTCGAGATAATGACCCATCATTCCGATTGTCCTTCCAAGTATGAACAGACCGTTCAACGCGCCCATTTGAATGTATTCATCCGCTTCCTTCTTTTGCATCTCGTTTCTCAGCATGTCTGCGAAGCAAATTCCGATGCAGCCGTCAACATTCAGGATTAAATTATCTCTCTTGGATGTGGTAATCTTTTCCACTTCCAGGGCGAAATCAAGTAATGGAGTTTTCTTGAAGTTCTTCTTGGCGTACTGGCTGATTATTGTCACCCTCATGTCAGGGTTGTGTATGCTCTTGACCCTATGGCCGATTCCCTGGATGTTCACGCCTTTCTTCTTCATTTCATTGACAAATTCCTGCGGAGTCAGACCGCGGTCATATGCGTCAGAGAACATCTGTGCGGCACCGTCAATGGCACCGCCGAACCTGGGCCCGATTGTCAGCATTCCACTCACAATGGATGATATCAGATCTTTACCGGCTCTGGCCGTGACTATTGCATTATGCGCTCCTGATACTGCCGGGCCGTGATCCGCCGTGACCATGATGGTCATCTCGATGAACTTGCTGGCGTAAGCCGGGAACTGGCGTTTGAACCATAGTATGCTCAGCACGCCACCGATGCCCATGTCATCCTTGAAGACCTTGGAAATCGGTATTCCGCCGTATTCCAGTTCTTCACCGCGGTCGTCGGATATGGTGCTGATGAAGTTGGCTGGTTTCCTGATTAGGCCTTCCTTGACTGCCTTGGCATAATCCATCGGAACCTTTGGAGCAGGCGGTTCTGGCTTCGGCTTGATTGTGCCATTCTTGACCAGCTTTTCGTAGGTCTGCCTAATCTTCTGATCATAGTCGTCGTAGGAATTGGGTACGATTGCACCGGCCTTCTTGAGGGCCGCGTTCTTTGCGTCTGCTGTCTCGGCTTCTGAACCGGCTTTAGCGCCTGCATGGCCGAACTGAACTTCGGTCTTGAAGGCCTTGGAGCAGGTTCCGGTGACCCACATGACCAGCGGTTTGGTAATCTGCTTCTTCCTCATGGCCTCGACGATATCGTACTCGCCGCTGCCTCCGACCTCGCCGAGACATACCAGCATTTTTACATCGGGTATTTTCTCGTATCTGAGAAGATGGTCCAGAAGACTTGAGCCGGGATACATATCACCGCCGATTGCGATTCCCTCGTAAAGTCCGTCAGTGTTCCGGGCTATAGTATTGTAGGCCTCATTGCTTAGACCCCCGGACTTGGAAACGAATCCTACTGAACCGGGTCTATGCAGCTTAGAGTCGACGATATTGTCGATTGTTCCTCCGGTATTACCAATCTTGAAACAACCAGCTTTGATTCCGCCTACTGTCGCGGGACCGATAAGGTTCTTGCCCAGTTTCTTGGCCTTGGCTGTGATTAATTTCATTCTGCGCTCCGGCACGCCCTCGGCAATGATTACTACGGTCTTTAACTGGGGTATGTCCAATGCGTCCTCGGTTGATGGTGCTGCAGACCTGAATGAGGCAAAATTAATCATCACATCCACGTTGGGATGAAGCTTGGCTGCCTTCTCCAGGCTCTTGTATGAGGGTATAAGTATCTCTTTATTGCCAAAGAAGAATTTGGAGAAGCTGTCGCCGCCGGTTGGATTTATTATTGCCGCGACTGACGGTGATTCCCTGCCAGACGCATAGTCGAAGTCAAGCATTCTCTGTGTTGCGTTGACCTGGTTGTTGTAGATGAATGACTGGGTATGCCTGTCGAAAAGCTCATACTGGCTCTTTTTCGGTGCTGCCTTCTTGGCTGCTGTTTTCTTGGTTGCTTTTGCTTTTGTCATTTACTTCCCTCCCTTGAGTGCCATGGAGACAATCTTTGTCATGTGCGTTTCCGGGCCGTAGACCTCTATCGGAACGCCCAGGCTTTCGCCCACTTTCCTCATGTTCTTCAGGCCTTCCTGGAAATTGGGCCCGCCCCTGCGGACGTAAATTTTGATTTTGTTCTCGACCAGCTTCTTCTGGTATTCTTCGAGCGCGCGGATTATGCCCTTGAAGGTCTTGGCCACATCCGTGAAATTAGCGATTCCGCCGCCGATTAGGAGGAATTTTCCCTTCGGGTTCTTCTTCCTGGTCATGAGATCAAGAATGGTTTTTGCATACTTGTAAGTGAATTCCTCGTTAGGGTCTCCAGAATACTCGCCGTAATTTGCCATCTCGCTCATGAATCCCAAATCGGTTATCGTGTCAGCGAAAATGACAGATGCTCCGCCGCCAGCCACCATGGTCCAGACCCTTCCTTCCGGGTTGAGCACTGTAAGCTTCAGGGAAGAGCCAGTCTTGGAATCCAAGTCCTCGATATAGGCTTCCTCTTTGGAGGGATTGCGCCCGAACGGTGATGGGAATTCAATGGGCCCCCATTTCCTGCCGCTCTCGAAATCGGCGGTGCTGTCCAGTTTGGCTGCCAAATCAAGTGGCATAACTGAATCCTTGGTCACAACAATCGGGTTTATCTCAAGGTAAGCGAAGTTCAGGTCAGCATAGAACTTGAAGAGCGCCTCGACGAATCCAGCGACTCGCTTCTTGCGGTCTGCCGGGACCTTGCCCATCAACTTCTTCTCGATTTCAGCGACCGAGGGGAATGTGCCAACTGGTATTTCCAGACGGGATGCTTTGGCATCTATGTCGCCGACATTCACGCCGCCCTGATGATAGAATAGAATTGTATCGCCGGAAATGGTAGACATGATTGCTACATAGCATTCATCCGAATCCTTGTGCGGAACCATTGGCTCGATGATGAAGTGAGTGAGTTGACCAAACGTTCCTTTGTCGGTTGGTTTACCCTTGGCATCGAACTTTCCGTAAATGGTTATAGGGCCTTTGGATTTCTCTTTAATCCATTTCTTGGCCTGTTCGAAGTTAGCGCCAACGAGGATAAGGTTATTCTTGCCTCTGCGCTTGATTAGCTGGTCCGGTTTGACCACAAGCTTCTCCTTGGTCAGCCACTTGTACTGGTTCGGCAGCTTGGCCATGTCGGTGTCCGGTCCCACTGTGATGTACTTGTCCTCAACGGAAAACTTTCCGCCAGAGTATTCCTTCAGCAGGCGGGCCATCATTCTTTTGCCGTCCGCCTCTCTTATCGCTTTCTGTGCCATTTTTCATCCTCCTTTTCATTTATTGTTTTACCGTGTACTTCAGCAGCCCGCCCTCGAACAGAATGTCCTTCTGTCTCTGGGAATAGCTGTACTCTAGTTCAATATCAATGCTTTTGGTCCTGTTCTTCAGGATTACCGGCTCGCTGTTCTTCAGCTTATTCTTGATGTCGGGGATTTCAATATCATCGCCCTGGTCCAGCTTGTCGTAATCCGCCTGGTCCTTGAAAGACAGGCAGACGATTCCGAAATTGACGAGGTTAGCTGCGTGAATTCTCTCGACGGATTTAGCGATTATCGCCTTGACACCCAGGTACATGGGGCAGAGTGCCGCATGCTCCCTGGAGCTTCCCTGGCCGTATGATTCGCCGGCGACTACGACACTGTGAATGCCCTTCTCCTTGGCTGCCATGGCCCTCTTGGGGAAGTCCGTGTCCAGCGGTTCGAATACGAACTCGGAGTACTTGGGCACATTGGAGCGGTATTTTAGCCTGGCTCCGGCCGGCATGATGTGGTCGGTTGTTATCTTGTCTCCAACCTTAATCATCACGTTGCCCTTGATTGATTCCGGCATGGGGTCGCTGGTGGGCGGTGTGCCGATGTTCGGTCCCCTGACTATTTCGGCAGTGCCTTTCACATCCTTGGGGAATATGAACATGGAATCGTCGATTAGGAATTTTTCCGGCATCCCGACCATCGGGTATTTGATGCCAGATTTCCTTGGGTCGGAAAACTTACCGGTGATGGCCGCGATTGCAGCAACTTCCGGACTCACCAGATACACCTGGGCGCTCTTTGTACCGCTCCTTCCCTCGAAGTTCCTGTTGCTGGTCCTCAGGGAAACCGCGTCGGTTTTCGGGCTCTGGCTGTTTCCTATGCAGAAACCGCAGGTATTTTCCAGCAGCCTGGCGCCGGCATCCAGCAGGTCGCCGAGATAGCCGTCCTTCGCCGCCATCTGAAGAACCTGCCTTGAACCGGGTGCGACACCGAAGGAAACGTCCGGATGAATTATCTTCCCCCTCATTATCTTGGCCACTGTGGCTATGTCCTTGTAAGATGAATTCGTGCAGGAACCCAACATAATCTGGTCCACCTTCATGTCCTTCATGTCAGCAACCCTGACGATGTTTCCGGGGCTGTGCGGAGCAGCAGCCAGCGGCTCTATCTCGCCCAGATCCAGGTCGATGACCTTGTCGTATTCCGCGTCATCGTCAGCCTTCAGTTCCACCCACTCGTTTTCACGTTCCTGGGCCTTCAGGAACTTTCTGGTCTCCTCGTCCGAGGGGAATATGGATGTGGTAACGCCCATCTCTGCACCCATGTTGGTTATTGTGGCACGTTCGGGAACGCTGAGATTCTTCACACCGGGGCCGGCGTATTCCATTATTACGCCCACATTGCCCTTCACGGTGAACATCTCCAGCATCTTCATGACAACGTCCTTGGCGCTGACCCAGGGCTGAAGTTTTCCCTTCAGGTTAATCTTGTAAACTTTGGGGCAGATAATGTAGAACTCGCCGCCGCCCATGGCCACGGCAACATCCAGGCCGCCGGCGCCTATGGCTATCATGCCTATGCCGCCGCCGGTGGGTGTGTGGCTGTCAGAGCCCACGAGCGTTTTACCGGGTTTTCCGAATCTTTCCAGATGGACCTGGTGGCAGATTCCGTTACCGGCCCTTGAATAAACGATGCCATATTTTTCGGCCACGCTCTGGAGATACTTGTGGTCATCAGCGTTCTCGAATCCCACCTGTATCGTGTTGTGGTCCACGTAACTCACAGAAAGTTCTGTCTTCACGCGTTCAAGTCCCATTGCCTCGAACTGCAGATATGCCATTGTTCCGGTCGCATCCTGCGTCAAAGTTTGATCAATCTTTATTCCAATCTCGTTCCCAGGGATATACTCGCCCACTACCAGATGTTCTTCAATTATCTTGCGTGTTAAGGATTTACCCATTGTATTACCTCCTCCTAAATGATGTGAGGATGCAGAATGTGCCTCGCATATATTATATTTATGAGTCTTTCGATTAAGTCCTGTTAAAAATCATTGCTGAACCGATGCCGCTTTTTAGTGATAAAGGCCGGGAACCCCCTGGTTTTTAAGCCAGGGATGAGAGGCCATTTACACGAATATTACAAAAAGAAATCCGCCATGCGCCGTGCAGATATTTGCACATGAAATCAAAGCACACTAGCTTTGATAAATCAGGTGCATGGCTACCTGTGTAAACTTCCAGCCCTGGCAACAAACGCCAGCTCCTTTAGGGGCTGGTAGTTTACTGATAAAGGTCAAGAACCCTCTGGCTTTTAAGCCAGGGATGAATTGATCATTTACACGAATATAAGCAAGAAGTAGACCGCCATGCTCATATGCATGACCTGCCATGCATCGTGCTCATATGCATGACCTGCCATGCATCGTGCTCATATGCATGACCTGCCATGCATCGTGCATATCTCATCACATGAAATCAAAGCGAATCGGCTTTGATAAATCAGGTGCATGGCCCCTGGGTAAACTTCCAGCCCTGGCAACAAACGCCAGCCACTTTGGGGGCTGGTAGTTTACTGCCAGAGTCCTGCGATAAACGGCAATTTTTCATCCTTTCCTTGTGTTCCTCTTTCATCTCTTCGACTTCTTCACTTTTCGATACTCTTCACGCAATGCAAAATTTGTCATAGTTTCCAAGCGGACATATATTCATTTAATTATATAAAAATAGCGGTGGTGGATTAATCGAAATTCTCGTGTTACTATTTTTGTATTTAATGGTGTTATATGCGTATATATTTGCAGTATTATATTGTTGTACCGCACATTATTATGATTTTATGGGTATATTCATGTAACTAAGCAATTAAAAAAATCGAAAGGTACTAATCCTTGTTTGTGCATTACTACGCGATGATATCAGAAATGTCCAAGAACGAGAAATTGGTGTTGAACGGACTTGTGGCCTTCCCGGACCTCAATGACCAGCATCTTGCCGCAAAGCTCGGGCTCCGTTATTCCACATTCTGCACGGTGAGAAAAAAACTCCGGGACAGGGATTATTATTCCACAGTCAAGATTCCAATTATACAAAGACTGGGTGCGGAGATGTTCGCTGTGATTTACACGGAATTCAACCCTGCAATCTCGGTTGGCGAACGCGCGGAGATCACCAGAAATACCGTGGAGGTGTTCGATGAACTGGTGTATTCGGTGGGTGAGACGCACAAGGGTTTTTCTCTCAACATCGCAAGAAATTATTCCGACATCTGCAGAATCAATGATATCAGAATCGGCACGTTCGCAAAGGCCGGAATACTGGACCGACAGCACCCCACGGCGGTTCAGTTTCCATTCTACCTGAGTCATATACCCCGATTTCTGGACTATGCCCCAGTGTTGGCCAGCAAGACCGGCTTTGACCTGCCCCGGGACCTTCCCATGGGCATGCCGTCCGATTCCAGGCCGGTGGAACTCACTGCCAGCGAAAAGAAGGTCATGTACGGTCTCGTATCCAATCCGGAGATGAACGACAGGGAACTCGCGAACCATCTGGGAATGAGCAGGCACATAATATCCAGGTCCAGAAAGAAGATGGAATCCGAGAACCTCATCATTCGGAAACGGATACCGAACATGCTGAAGCTGGGTTTCAAGGTCATGACCCTCTCCCACATACGTTTCAACCCGAGAAAACCGTTGGACGATGCGCTTCTGGCATCCGGCGTCCTCCAAGACCCGGCCACCATACTCCTGGCCACAAGGAAGTACGATTGCATTGCCATATCCGCCTATCTCGATTATGAGGATTACAGGCAGATGCACACACCCATGGTCCAGTATCTCAAGGAAAATGATTATCTGGCCGAGATGCCCGAAACGTCAAAATACATGATACCCTGCATGGTGACCATGAAGGACATCGCCTTCGGACCGATTGTCAGGAAGATTCTGGCCATTGATGGGGAATAAGATTATTCTAATCCCGGGCCGGGGAATTCATTGGGGTGCTTAATCCGTAACGACCTCGAATCCGTCCTTGTCGAATATCAGCGGGAGATAATTCCTCTTGTGATTGGTCTGACGCATCTTCACGACGCTGAGCCATAGCTTTACGTCGGTCTCATCGCGCCTCAGGTCCAGGTGAATGATGCCGTCGGCGAGGAAATCCTCGCTGTTGTGGCAGAACTTCTCCGAGCCCTGCTCCATCTCGGTGATGAGGAACGCCGTAACCTGCATATCCCTGAGCCATTCGAAGAAATGGAATAACTCCTCACGGGGGCTGTCAAACCTTGCCATGACCTCAAGAATTGGAAGAGAATCAATAACAACCAGGTTGATGTCCATGTTCTTCTTGAGGTTCTTCAGATACATCTTGAAGACCTCCATCCATGTCTGGTTGGTGAGCTGGACCAGCTTCTTTCTTATCATGCCCAGGTCAAGAACGCTAATTTCCTTCTCCAGGCCGCCGAGCTTCATGCCCAGGCCGTCCATGTTGGTGAGGAGACTCTCCCGTCCCTGTTCCAGCGTGACGTAAACGCCGCTCTTGTCCTCTCTGTTTGCATTGTGGTAAAGGATGTTGAAGGCGAAAGATGATTTCATTGTGCCTGGCTTACCTGCTACCAGTATCACCGAACCATCCGGTATTCCACCCTGTATGACCTCGTCCAGTCCTTTCACGTATGTTTTGATTCGATTGACTTTCATCTGTGCCCCTCCGCTTCTGTCCCATACCTCTTTTTTATCATATATAATTTGCGTAGTATAAGTATTATGCATATATTCGAATTTTTTTGCACCGCATGGCATAGCAAAACCAAGGCCATAACCTCGCTTTCTCGCATGACAACGAAACACAACTTTTTATACGTCGCCCGGTATCACGATTTCGCAAGGTGAAAAAATGAAAGGAATAGACAGCATCGCCCAGAGGGCGTTGGAGCTCAAGCAGAGCGGCATGAACGACAAGGAGATAGCCAGGGAACTGCATCTCTCGGAAAATACCATTGTTTGGCTATTGACCAAGGGCATAAAGTCCAAGACCGCTCCCACGGACACACCCCAGGACACCAAAATCGGTTGGACTTCGGTGGGCGTCTTCGGAAGCCGTATATCGCTCATGTCATCCATACTCGTTGATATAATTCTGGAGGAAGCCGAGAACAGGGATTTCGAGGTTCAGACCGCCGTTGGCGTTGCCATAAACGGCATACCGCTGGCCACTCATATATCGGACGAGTTGGACATAGAGTTTTCAGTTTACAGGCCCCCGGATAAAAAAGTGAATTCCGGCGCCTTGAGTTCCAATTATGCAAATGTCAGCGGAAAGAACATTGTCGTGGTCGATGATGTCATCGGTACGGGCGAGACCATGGAGAAGGCCATTACAGACCTGAAAAACATGGGCGCTGAACCGAAGCTCATCCTGACGATTGTAAACAAGACACAATTGAAAGAAATCGACGGCGTTCCGATACGTTCCGTCGTCAGCGCCAGGACCCTCTCGGCCTGAGTTAATTACCGGATGTTGTAACATGCACTGGGTAGACGTTTATGCCGAGCAGCTGCTTGGCAGGGGCAAGAAACACTTTGTCGAGAGCGGCACCTCCATCTCGGGAGAGCCGCACCTTGGCAGCGCCGAGGATCTGATTATTTCCGACGGCATAGCCAAGGCCATAATTGCAGGCGGCGGTGAATGCAAGACCATCTGGGCCATGGACGACCTGGACGGGCTGAGGAAGATACCGCCACAGTTACCGAAGGAGTTTGAGCAGTATCTGGGACAGCCAGCGTACGTTCTGCCCTGCCCGGACGGTTGCTGCGATTCATTCGCTGACCATTTCACAAGGCCATTTCTTGAAAATCTTGAAAGAATAGATGTTAGACCGGAACCGGTCTCGGTCGCCCAAATGTATCGCGACGGCAAGTATGATGAGGTCGTGAAAATCGCTCTGGACAAGGCCGCCGAAATAACCGCAATCATCAAGGAGGTTTCTGGAAGCGAGAGAGATGATAACTGGCTGCCGTTCTTTGCAATCTGCGAGAACTGCGGTTGCATACTAACGACCCAAGCATATGCCTGGGACGGTCAGAAGGTAAGCTACCGTTGCAAGGGCGGAACCGCAGGAAAGAATTTCATCCCCGGCTGCGGTCACGAGGGTCAAGCAGGAATTCGGCAAGGAAAATTGCCCTGGAGGGTGGAATGGGCCGCCAGATGGAGCCATCTCGGTGTAACGTTCGAGCCCATGGGAAAGGACCTAATGGCCGCGGGCGGAACCTACGAAACAGGAAAAGCGATATGCGAGCAAATTTTCAACTCGCCCGCACCGCTGGCGGTGCCTTATGAGTGGATAGTCACAGAAGGCGGCAAGAGGCTCGGTAAATCCGTTGGCCGGGTACTCACTATCGGCGAATTTGTTGATATCGCCACACCGGAAATCGCCCGTTACTTCTTTATCCGTTCCAATCCGACAAGCCACAAGGACGTTGATTTCGGCCTGGGAATTATGAAGCTGGCAGAGGAATATGAGACCGCGGAGCGCGCATATTTCGGCCTGGAGACCGGGCTTCCTGAAAAGGAAATCGAGGATGTGGGAAGAAACTACGAGATTTCACAGATTTCAGGTGTGCCGGAAACATTCAGCCAGGTATCCTATTCGCATCTCATTTCCACGGTGCAGGTCAGCAGGGACTGGGACCACATTTTGGAGACCCTCTCCCGCACGGACAATCTCAGCCAGATGACACCGGAGCATGAACGCCGTTTGAAGATAAAAGTGAACGCGGTAAAAGTATGGCTCGCAACCCACGCACCCGAGGATATGGTATTTCAGCTTCAGATAGAACCCCCTGCAACAGAAATTTCTGAACTGCAAAAGTATGCACTGGATGATCTTCTAGACCAAATGAAAATAATTGATTGGACCCCCGACAAGATTCATAATGCTATCCATGAGAATGCCGTAAGCCATGGAATCAAAGCAGGTGATATGTTCAAACTGATGTATCGAATATTCCTGAACCATACAAAAGGGCCGAGGCTCGGATATTTCCTGGCGTCGCTGGATCAAAAATTTGTGACAGATAGAATCAAACACTTCTCAGAACCACACCCTGAAAAACATGGGGTCAAAGTCGATTTATAGCCAACGGGCTAGCCGGTGCCGGAGCCCTGGGGCCAGTTTGAGCGCCGATTTAAACACCCCCCCGCCCTCACAGGCGAGGCTCCCAAAGGATGATACGGGAATCGTGTCACACGACATCGAATTTTTCGAATTCAATGGCGAGTACCCCGCCCTCCAGGTTTCATGAGCAGCGATTTAGACGGGGCATGATGAGGATGGGCGGTGCCGTGGTGAAGATTGGGGTTGGGCGGGTTCAGAGGAGTTTGTCCACAACATACCCCTGCCTCGGCACACATGCCCGCACGTCATTTTGCAACCAGCATGCCCCACCTGTGAGGGTGGGGTTTTATACTATTCTGGCATCAAGTGATATTCTTCCAAACAAATGGTGCATTTTGCAATCTTCAACTGTGAAGCCTCGGCTGTGAGGCCGGGGTAACAACGGCACCCCATCAAACTGACATTCTGATGACGGCCGCGCGGGACTTCCAGGCATGGATGGCGTTGAACGGGGATTTTCATAAGTGTCATGGTACGATAGTACACTTTTGATGAAAAGTGAGATGGTGTGGTAGGACACTTTTATATACTATTGCCGCCTATATTGCATCATGGAATCCATTTTGCACAGATTCAATCCATGGTGGGATGGAGATTTCGATTTCCCGGGAATACCCCGGAAAAATTATGTATCCAGGTTACTGGAACTAAAGGACTCGAAAGATGTGATTTTGATAACCGGGCTGAGGCGAGTGGGGAAGACCACGCTAATCCACCAGATAATTCACACACTCCTGGGCGGAGTCGATCCCAAAAAAATATTCTATGTTTCGCTGGACCACATGTCTCTCGAGAAACACACGATACTGGACATTGTCGAAGAATTCAGGCGTTTATCGAAACTCGAACATGGCGATTTCGCATATCTTTTTCTGGATGAGGTTCATTTCAAAGACCGATTCGAGATACAGCTCAAGAATCTTTACGACATGGGGAATGTCAAGATATTCGCATCCGGTTCGGCCAGTCTGGACATAATCATGAAAAGTCCGTATTTGACTGGCAGGCAAAGATTGGTACATGTTTCTCCCCTGGATTTCAATGAATATCTGGCCTTCACCGGAAAAACCGTCTCGCCAGCCAATCAGCATCTGTATCCCGGACTGGCGGAAGAATACATGGAGACCGGAGGAATGCCTGAATATGTGAGAACCGGCGATGTCAACGTCCTCCAGGCCCTTGTGGACAGCATCCTTTACAGGGACATAGCTGCCAGGCATGATATCCGTTCCAGCAGCAATCTGAGGAATATTCTTTCTTTGGCCGCTCAGAGTGTCGGCTCCCCCATCAGCATAAGGAAGATTTCCCGAGTATTGGGCATACCGGTCGAGACAGTTAGTCGGATAGTGGAATTACTTGTGGAGGCCGGCCTGATATATCTGGTGGAGAAGGATGGAAAAGCATCCGAGCGCAAGGCGTCCCCAAGAAAGATATACATCGCTGACAACGGACTTTTGAACGTTCTAACGGAGCATGTCAACACCGGCGCCCGCGCGGAAAATCTAGTCTATCTGACATTGAAGGACAGGGGAACAATCCGATACCACCGTTCCTCGGGTCTGGAAGTGGATTTCGTTCACGATAAAACTGCCTGGGAAGTGAAGTACAAGGATACGGTCGACGTTCAGGATATGAAGAGCATGGAGGCCCTTCGGAAATACAAGACTAGGCTCATCCTGACCCGGACCCGGGAGGAAACCGTGAACGGCATGGAATTGCGGCCCATGTGGAAGTTTCTTCTGGATGAGCGGAAGCGGTCAATCTGACAGCGAGTCACGCGGAGCGAACCGCAGACCATGGACAGAATCCGGGGCACGGGCATTTGCCGGCCTCGCTGGACCGGAAATTTGTTGTGGAGAGGGTGCGGCACTTCTCGGCGTGAATACTTGACTGGCCCAACAATAAGACGAGGGCTTTCCACAAATTAATATATCTCTTTGTGGATATGCCTTTATGTTTGAGGTATGTGGGGTCGAGAATAAAGGTGCGCTCATTTTGGAGGAGTCTGCCGAATCGGTAAAAAAGAGAAAATGGGATACATTCAAGATGATAGGTGGTTTTTTAACTTTATTTTCAATTATGTTCATCATTGATATTTATAGCACGATTACGACGGAATCTGGCGATATGGATATTATCTTACTGGGGACATATATTACAAGCATTGTTATGATGTTTGTTTTCGCCTTTTTTCTGATACGTTCCGTCAAACCGTTCAGATTCTATGAGAACGGCATTGAAATCAACCAACCCTTTCAAAAAAACATCTTGATGCCCTATTCCGATTTCGAGAGAATAGATCCCCCGCAATGGTACAGACCAAAATTTTATGGATTCGTGCTCAAAAAAAAGGTTCTTGGAATTCATCCAAAATTGCCGATTTCCACCAACATTGATGGGCTTTCTGAAAAGATTGATATTATTGCATCCCGTATAGCCAACCCTCCTGTGAGCAACATCATTTGGCCAGTTCCGACAACCGACAGCAGAAGACGGTTGCTTTTGCTCGAGATTGCACTCTACACTCTTACATACATCTTCTGGTTTGCACTCTCATTCATTATGGGTACGCAAGAGGCGCCACCCGGGACCAATCTGGCCATCATGGGCTTTTCCCTCGCAATCGTGGGTGCAATTTTTCCGATTTTTTTATTGATGGTTGCTCAGCTTCCCCTCAAGCTAGCAAAACACTCTGAGAAATTCAGGTCGGACAGATTATTTATCCCGGGATTCTCTGCCATTTTGATTTTTTGCATGATATCATCGCCCATAGCTTTCATTCTTTTTTCGAACGAAGGAGAGCCTACATTAAATCCAGATCCAGGAGCACCTCCATCATTCTCGGTTCTTCCAATGAGAAATTACTCGGATACCACTCTTCACCCAACTGGGGATATCCTGGTTGATAACGCCCTCTTCCTGGAAAATGTCACATTGGTCATGGAAGATAATGCACAGATATGGGTTACGGAGTCAGGTGAATTACGCATACATGGTTCTATTCTCAGGTCCAATGGCACGTTTAAATTCCGAAGCTTTGGTATACTGGAGTTGAATAATACATCAATAACGAATCTCTGGGGATATGTATACTGGCCGACGGAAAGCGGTGGCATCGAGGTTTTCGGGGGAAACGCAATCATCACCAATACCACGATTACGGGTAGTGCTTCGCGGTCATTGATGATTTCGGACTGCCGGGCATTGATTGCCAATTGCACCATTTCAAATACGGAGTGGGAAGGTATTGTTCTTGTGAACTCGCCCTCGGTGATTCGGGGAAACACCATCCAGGGCACCGAGACGGGAATTCTTGTTTGGGATTCAACCGGCGTCATGATAGAAGAGAATACATTTTCGAATAACAGTGTCGGAGTTTCACTGACTTCCTCGGAAGCAACAATTCGCAATAACACTTTCATTGACAACTCTGACTCGGGCATTGATTATGATACTGTTAGTACGCCCACGATTTCTAACAACACTTTTCAAAATAATTTTCTGGACACAAGCGAGTTCGAAGATTTTCCAATGCTGATTTGCGGGATCATAGTAATAGTTGAAAGCATTATCGTGATGGGGATACTCATGTATCAAAGCAAAAAATTGAAGGCAAAGTGATTCCAAAAAACCAGATGAATGATTGTCAAACTGCGCCCCTAGACTAGGAGTTTGTTGTGGAGAGGGTGCGGTTTTTCGCAATAGAATAATACCATAATATCCAACTAGAAATTGCAGCATGCCCCGCCTGTGAGGGCGGGGTTTTATACTATTCTGGCATCAAGTGATATTTTCCAAACAAATGGAGCATTTTGCATCCTTCAACTGTGAAGCCTCGGGGCTTGCCCCGGGGTGGCAGGTACTCGCCTGTTCCGCCCGAAACAGGCGAAACATGTTGCGCGGATCTTGCACAGGAGGCTTTTCTCTCTAGATTCGCGTTGCGTATTAGGGTAGAACGTTGGAAGCAGCTGCAGAATCGGGATGGCTGGAACCAGCTTCGTGGCCGGGTTGTACGCCGATTTAAGCTAACCCCGGGCTCACACCCGGGGCGTTAAAAGGATGATACGAGAATCGTGTCACATGACATCGAATTCGAAAAATTCGATGGCGGGTACCCCGCCCTCCAGACAACATGAGCAGCGATTCAGACGGGGCATGATGGGGAAAGCTGGAACCAGCCACTAGGCCGAATTGACAGGTGTTGGGGTGACGGTTGGGGTTGGGCGGGTTCAGAGGAGATTGTCCACTACATACCCATGCCTCGGCATACAAACCAGCACGTCATTTGGCAACCAGCATGCCCCGCCTGTGAGGGCGGGGTTTTATACTATTCTGGCATCAAGTGATATTTTTCCAAACAAATGGAGCATTTTGCATCCTTCAACTGTGACGCCCCGGCTGTGAGGCCGGGGTAACAACGGCACCCCATCTAGCCGACATTTTGGAATTAACACCTCTTTCTTATCTTTCACCGAAAAGGTTATCTATTATGGTAACTTTATGTGTATGTGATAAGATGAAAGAAAAAGACCTCCTTGAGTTTGCAGAGCGAGTGCCAGTATTCACGACCAAGCAAATCGCAGCAGCTGTTGGCGATATGAACTACTCAAAAGTTTATTTAAGCAAGCTGGCAAGCAAAGGAGTGATAAAACGGTTGAAGAGAGGTTTTTACACCGTGCATGAGGACCCTCTCATCTACGCTTCTCACATCTATCACCCATCATACATCTCGCTCTGGTATGCGTTCCAGCACCACGGTACAACAACCCAGCTCCCGACCAGAATAGAGGTCATGGCCAGAAAGAATGAGGTTATCGGAAATGTCGAACTCATCAGGTCAGTCAGTATCTGGGGCTACAGGCCCATCAATTACAACGGTTTCAGGATTTTCATTGCCGACCTCGAGAAGGCCATAATCGATGCAATTGAAACGGAACGAGTGCCAGTGGACGAGGTCAGGAACGCGATAATGAAATGCGACATCGCCAGGCTGGAGAAATACGCGCTGAAAATGCCAACAAGTACAATCAAGAAAGTGGGTTACGTGGCAGAAACGTCCGGCCATTTCCTCGAGTTGTTGCATGAGAGAATCGCCGGCGACAGAAACTACTCAAGATACTACGCTGCGGAGAAAGGCAACAGGTGGAGGGTAACAAAATGATAGATATGCAGGAACTGAGAAGGGTGGCCAGGACCAAGGGTATCAGTAACATGAGCTATGCCGAGAAGGACTATTTCCAGGAAATCATATTATTGGCGGTATCCAGGGAAACGCCAAATCTTGTTTTCAAGGGCGGCACCGCGCTGTACAAACTCCACGGCCTGAACAGATTCTCGGAGGATCTTGATTTCTCGGGAGAAATTAGTCGCAGAAAAATAAACCGAATTGTAGATTACCTAAACGACTTCGGTTACCCCTCAAAAGTAAAAATAAACGAGCCAAAGGCAGGCATCTTGGTTACTTTTGTTTCCGAGGGCTTCCTTTATCAGGGAACGCCGGAGAGCCTTGCCCGGGTCCAGATGGATGTGAGCTGCGGGGAAGTTTTGCTCGAAACAGAATGGAAACAGATGTTTCCGCAATATCCGGATATTCCGTCTTTCAGGTTAAGATCCATGTCTCTCGAGGAGATGATGTCCGAAAAGGTAAGGGCTATGCTCGTCAGAAAGAAGGCCCGGGACGCTTATGATATCTGGTACCTTTTGAATAAAGGAACCATTTTTAACAAGACGCTGATACAGAAGAAACTGGACATGTATGATTTGAAACTCAACGAATCGCTGTTCAACGAGGTCTTTGAGGAAATCAAAACGGTCTGGGACAAGGAATTAAGGGCATTGATGGTAACGGCACCGAGTTTCGAGACCGTGAGAAAAGAAATCGAGGAGAAACTGTAGAGGAATCGAACCCCTAAGGGCGGCAATCCATACAGCACAAAGAAGGTTTTTAAGAGATTATGGTATGTCCTCGTTCAAAGGTGAAACCAAGATGACCGAAGGAGGATATTACCTGGACGACGGAACAAAAATCGATGAGGATTCAATACCGGTGCCGCTGCTTTGCCAATCATGCATCATAAACGGAAAAGAGATCGTTGCATGCAATCTTACACGGATGGACCAGTTGGATGAAATCCAGAAAGGCGAGATGTTCTGCTGCTTTGCCTATGAGCCGGTTGATCCGACAGTGGATAAGGAAGCGCTTTTCAGGGAAATGGAGGGACGGGGTTCGTGAGGGGGTGCGAGGCGTGGGGAGATGTGGGGGAACACGGCCAAGGAGTTTGCGGTGGGGTGCTTTGGGCGGTTGGCCGGTGCCGGAGCCCTGGAGCCGAGTTGTGCGCCGATTTAAGCTAACCCCGCCCTTACAGGCGAGGCTTTAAAAGGATGATGACGGGAATCGTGTCACACGACATCGAATTCGGAAAATTCGATGACGAATACCCCGCCCTCCAGATAATATGAGAAGCGATTCAGACGGGGCATGATGGGGATGGGCGGTGCCGTGGTGAAGTTTATGGTTAGGCCCAGTTTCAGGTGGCATTGGTTGCAGATGTAAATTCTTGCATAGGCCCCAGACACGAAGTATGAACGAATCGTAATCCAGTGTAAGAGCTGGGGGTCCAGATTCGGACCATCGACGAATTTGTGTGACAAATTCGTCTTGCTCGCGGCCTCCGGTTTCATTAATGAAGATACAGCCGCTCGTGGGGCCAGTTCTTCATCTGGACGGGCATGTTTACAAAATAATGAGAGTAGCCCCGTCCAGATTCGAACTGGAGTCCAGAGATCCAGAGTCTCTAATGATAACCACTACACCACGGGGCTATTCGGTAGCCGCGGATATTCGCATACCCATATTAAACTTTTTGAATTATTTCTCTTTTCTGTCAAGGCCCTCATTTCTCTTGGCCATCCATCCCGCCGCTTCCCCCACCGTCAGCGGCATCTCGCCGTCAGCGTCCATCTCCGCGAACAGCCTGGCAACGGTGGGCATCTCAAGACCGTTGCTCTCCAGCAATTTTCTATTTGTCAGTATCTCGCGTTTCTCCCCTGTGGCCAGTACCTTTCGGTTCAGGACGCACACCCTGTCGGCCATGGCCGCAGCCGTTTCCATGTCATGGGTGGCCATCACCACGGTGCATCCCAGTTTTCCGATTAGCCCCATGAGTTCGGCCCTGCCCCGGGGGTCCAGGTTGGCAGTCGGTTCGTCAAGCAGAAGAATTTTCGGACGCATTGCCAGTATTCCGGCTATTGCCACGCGCTTCTTTTCCCCGTAGCTGAGGTGATGCGGTACTCTCTCTCCGAAGTTCGGCAGGCCCACAAGTCTCAGCGCCTCCGTAACGCGTTTCCCGGCCTCTTCCGTACCCAGGCCCTGGTTCAGCGGCCCGAAGGCAACATCCTCCCGGACGCTGGGCATGAATAGTTGATCATCCGGATCCTGGAACAGAATTCCGATATTTCCCCCGGCGGCCGTTTTCTTCCGATCAAGTTTCTTGCCCATCATTTCCACGGTTCCGGCGGTGGGCGCCAGCAGCCCGGCCATCACCCTGAGCAATGTGGATTTTCCCGCACCGTTGGGTCCGATAACCGCGACGCATTCCCCCCCCGCGACCGAAAGGTCAATTTCATCAAGGGCGTTTGAATCGTCGTCATATGCGTATGATACTTTCGAGAGCCGCAGCACCGTCATGCCAGCATCCCCAGTTCCGCCGAAATGAGGAACAGTCCCATGAAAACCAGCGACCCGCAGAATGCCGCATCCCGGGCCTGCAGGTTCTGGCGGCTGAGCGTTCTGATACGGCCGTCATAGCCCCTGGCAGTGAGAGAGTCGTGCACCCGAAGCCCACGCTCGTACGCCCTGACCAGCAGCATGCCGGCTGTATTCGATATCGTTCCCATGATGTGCCTGTTCAGGAGACTTCCGCCACCCCTGTAACCCCTGGCGCGCCTGGCAACGTTCATCCTGCCCATCTCTTCAGTAAGGACGAAAATGTATCGATAGGTGAACATGAGCATATTCACGACCAGCCCTGGAACTCTCAGCCTCTGAAGCCCGTTCAGCAGGTCGTGGAAAGCGGTTGTTACCGACAGCAACACCAGGGCGAGAACGGATGCGGAAATTCTCAGAAACATGCCCATCGCCCTGTCCTGGCCGGAAGTCAGGTACATGGAAACGGATGCCAGCAATATGAATGGCAGTGCAATGGCATATCTTTTCCCTATGCGGGTGCCGGAAACTCCTGAGATGACCAGCAGGCAGAGCATGAATACGACAGAAAATAGCAGTAGAATATTTTCCGTCAGCAATGCCACAGCCACCACGAAGAATGCGACTCCCACAATCTTGGTCCGCGGGTCGAAGGGGGTGTAGTTACCTGGCCGGCAGTCGGGCGATTCATGCATCGCTCTTCCTCAGCAACCTTGCAAGCAGGAATCCCACAAGCAGCGTCACGAAGAAGCCGATTATGCCCATGGCCAACGATGAAGCGTAACTGTCGCCGTAATCCAGCGGGCCTGTGTAGACCGGCTTGGATTCCCCGACTCCAGCTTCTTCCATCGTGACCTCCAGCCCGTCGCCGTATTCGGCGGAGAACAGGTAATAACCCACAAGGCCGATTGCGAATATCACCAGTATTCCTGCGATGATTTTTATATGCTTTCTGTCGATTGGCTTATGCATCCGGAACCACCTCCTTTGGCCTGTTCAGGAAAGTGAGTTTCGGCATTCTGAGCATCCCCGGGGAAACCCTGGCTATGTACAGCACCACACCTGACGTGATAATTGCCTCGCCGATTCCGATGAACAGGTGGTAAATTGTCATGGCAGGAAATGCGATGCTTCCGGCTATTCCGTACGTTCCGCCGCTGATGGAGTGGCTGACAGCCAGTTCCACTGCCGCTGCCAGAGCTGCGACAAATACCGATGCAAAGGCCGCCGCGAAAACTGCCGCCTTCTCATTCGCGCGGCGAAGTGCCCTGTAAACATACCAGGCCACCAGGCAGCCGATGACTGCCATGTTGAGAATGTTCAGTCCCAGTGCCGTAAGTCCGCCATCCCCGAACACCAGGGCCTGAATTATGAGTATGACCGTAATAATCAAAATTCCGGCAAACGGGCCGAGAATAACGGTAGCCAGTGCCGCGCCGATGAGATGTCCGGTCGTCCCGCCGCCGATGGGGAAGTTCAGCATCTGGGCGACGAAAATTCCCGCTGACAGAACAGCCATGAGAGTAATCTGGCGGTCGTTAATTTTTTTATTCAGCACCTTCATTGTCAATGCCAGGAAGCCGATTGCGATAATCCATCCGAATGCCGCCACTGCGGGGGCCATCAGTCCGTCCGGTATGTGCATTTTAATCCTCCGTGTTACGATTGTTCGATTTGTGGCATGAGATATTTTTCAGATATATAAACCATGGTGCCAACAATTTAAATATCGTGTCACGATTGGAGTGGCGAGTGGCATGAACGAGATAACGAGATTCGGGGTTTCACTCCCCACCGACCTGCTTGAATCATTCGACACCCAGATAGATAAAATGGGCTATGGAAATCGTTCCAAGGCCATTGCCGACCTCATCCGGAACAGCATGATAGACGATGCCTGGGACACTGGCCAGGGAGAAGTCGTCGGCATCGTGACCATGGTGTATGACCATCACACTTCGGATACAGTGAATAAATTACTGACGCTGCAGCATGACTCGCACGTTACCATCTATTCCACAATGCACATCCATCTGGACCATGACAACTGCCTTGAGATACTGGCCATCAGGGGTTCTCCTGCCGAAGTTAGAAAATTCTCCGATGCCACGAAATCCGTTCGGGGGGTCAAGCATTCCGGGCTTGTCGTCACCAGCAAAGAATTATAACATAACTCACATCGGGAGAGGCAGATATACATGAACTGGAACGAACCGAAATTCGATGAACTGGCCAAGCAGGATTTCCTGAGAGCAGAGATAGTCGCAGACCTCAGGGCAGGTAGGTATGATGGAGTGCATACCAGGTTCCCGCCCGAGCCCAACGGCTACATCCACATCGGCAATGCCAAGGCAATCTGGCTCAATTACTGCATCGCCAGGGATTTCGGCGGAAAGTTCAACCTTCGCTTCGACGATACCAATCCTATTAAAGAAGAGAAAGAGTACATAGACTCCATAATACGCGACGTTGCATGGCTCGGCGCGGACTTTGAGGATCGCGTATTCTATGCTAGTGATTATTTCCAGCAGATGTATGATTTTGCCATTGACCTGATCAAGAAGGGCAAAGCCTATGTCTGCGAACTCACGGCGGATCAGATTAGCGAGTACCGCGGTGATTATAATACGCCGGGCAAACCGAGCCCCTGGAGGGACCGCCCCATTGAAGAAAGTCTCGATATTTTCGGGAGAATGAAGAACGGCGAGTTTCCGGACGGCTCCAGGACCCTGAGGGCGAAGATTGACATGGCCAGTTCAAACATGAACATGCGCGACCCCATCATGTACAGAATTCTCCATGCCAGCCACCCCCATGCCGGTGACAAGTGGTGCATCTATCCGATGTACGATTGGGCCCACGGACTGGAGGATTCCATCGAACGAATCACGCACTCCATGTGCTCCATCGAGTTCGAGAATCATCGTCCACTCTACGACTGGTTCCTCATCGAGCTGGGTACGTATCGCCCCAGGCAAATTGAATTCGCCAGGATGAACCTCTCCTACACAATCATGAGCAAGCGGTACCTCAAGCTGCTGGTGGACCGGGGCCATGTCACCGGCTGGGACGACCCCAGGATGCCCACTGTCTCCGGAATGCGCCGGCGCGGGTACCCGGCGGCCGCAATCCAGGACTTCCTCAGCAGGGCGGGAATCGCCAAGAAGTCCAACACCATAGCGCTTGAAGTGCTGGAGCACTGCGTCAGGGAGGACCTGAACAGGAACGCGCCCCGTTTCATGGGCGTTCTCAATCCGCTCAAGGTCGTCATCGATAATCTGCCCGATGACCATGTCGATTTCTTGGACGCCGTCAACAATCCTGAAAATCCGGAAGCCGGCACCAGGAAGGTTCCGTTCACCAGGGAACTGTTCATCGAGCGGGACGATTTCATGGAAGTCCCTGAGAAAAAATTCTTCAGGCTGGCTCCCGGCCGCGAGGTACGCCTCCGGTACGCTTATTTCCTCACCTGCAACTCCGTGATCAAGGATTCCCAGGGCAACATCACGGAACTCAGATGCACCGTGGACCCGGCCACCAGGGGAGGCAATTCCCCGGATGGGCGCAAGGTGAAGAGCACCATGCATTGGGTATCGGCCTCCAAGTCGGTTTCCGCAGAAGTGCGGAATTACGACAAACTGTTCACGGTGGAGGACCCCATGGGCCAGGAGAAAGAATTCACCCAGTTCCTCAACCCTGAATCACTGACTGTTCTGAGTGACTGCAAAGTGGAACCGGCAACCGCCGACCTGAAGATAGGCGACAGAGTTCAGCTGGAGAGGCTGGGTTATTTCTGCGTTGATTTGGATTCGGCGCCCGGAAAGCCGGTGTTTAACAGGACCGTGAGCCTCAAGGACTCGTATTCGAAGATTCAGGCTAAGAAATAAACAGGCATAGAACAACAATTCAAACTGTCTTCGCAATACCTATAAATACCCTGGAAACCTTTTATTCCACAATGAGAAAAGCTCTTGCATTGCTCGTGGGGCTCATCATGATTGCAACCGTGCTGTCAATCCCCCCGCCAGTCACTGGGGACGGGGTCACGGGCTGGGGGCCGACAGCCCAGGGTGTATATTACCTCCGCAATGCATCTTATGGTTATGCGAACCAGTGGTACAATTCCAGAAATCCGCATTACAATGATTTCTCCGGTTCTGGTGGGGACTGTGCCAATTTCGTGAGCCAGTGTTTGATTGCTGGCGGCATGTCACTGTGGCAGGGCACGAACGGCGGCGGTTACGGGGTTTATCCGGATGTCGACAGGCCAGCCACAAACAGTAACGGCACAATTCCATTCTGCGATTACCTGCACCAACACCTTACTCGCTATCAGGCGGTTGATTACAGTTATGGCGTGGAGGGGGTAAACGTCACAATACCTCTCGATACAGAAATAGGGGATGTGGTAATATTCGGCACCGATGCTGGAGACAGATGGTCCCATGCCATGATTGTGGTTTCGGTGGGAGGAGGCGACCTGGGATTAGCTGCCCATACGACGGACACTTATGGGGCGTCATTCTGGGGCGTACTCGGCGGTTCATTCACCTGCGCCAGCTTCTATCACATCAGGGTTGAATTGAACGAGCCATTCTCGTTCATGGTCAATACTGGCGCTCTCAATGTGCGTGCCGGTCCGGGCCTAAATAGCGCAGGTAATAATTATCAAGCACTGGGACAAGTTCATCTGGCGGAAATGTACGTGGCCATCGGCACGCAGGACGTCTCCGGTAGCATCTGGTACAATTTCTGGTTTGACGACCGCAATGCCTGGTGCGCGGCTGACATGATTTCAGGTAATGTATACGCCAAGCCGGTGAATCAGCCACAGTTCGAAATTCAGGTTACAACGGCCCTTAACGTCAGGAACGGTCCTGGAACTTCATACGCAATAGCGGGCCAGGTGTTCGATGGCATGCGGTTCATTACCAAGGGAATGAGAAATAATGCTGGTACAATCTGGCGCTCATTCTGGTGGGGCGGCAGCGTGGAATGGTGCTCGGCAAGTTACACTTTCAATGCCACGGAAATCGAGAAGAACCTGACGCGCATGAACGTGGGATTCTACCCGAGCTGGATGGGAACGGATTATGATTCTTTACAGCAGGGCAAGCTCTCTCACCTTGCCTGGTTCTCGGTTGAGATGAACACGGCTGGTGATATCACGAATTACAATAGCTGGCCAGGCAGTTGGATCTCGTTGGTTCTCCGTTGCCACGAGAACGGGACAAAAGTCCTGCTCAGCATGACGCTGTTCGGCTCTTCATCGGTTTCGACATTCCTTGCCAGCTCCGCTGCCCGGGCTAATGGGATTTCCAATCTGCTGGCCCAGACAATCGCAGGAAACGCGGATGGAATAATGATAGACCTGGAATATCCGCCGTCAGGCAGCGACGCGAACCTTCTGGCTTTCATGCAGGAACTACACACGGCATTCAAGGCCGAGAATCTTCTCTACGAGGTGCATCTCTGCCTGATGCCCTATCCGTGGGCATCGTATGGCTTCACCCAGCTTCCGGCGATCAATAATTATGTGGATTATTACTTCCTCATGGGCTATGATTATTTCTATGCCGGCAGTGCGACAACAGGCCCCTGTGGTGCGCTTTTCTGGAGCAACAACATAGATGCCTGGCATGCGATAGACAGATGGATAAATATCTATGGTGCCAGCAGGGAGAAGTTCATTTACGGTGTTCCATACTTCGGGTTTGACTGGCCTGTGGCAACGACCGGCCATGACGCGCCCGGAGCGACCAGGAACGGAACCGCATCCTCTCGCACATACAATTCGGCCATGACAAAGCTTTCAAGCACAGGCGCAACTCTTCGATGGGACAGCACCAGTTCAAGTCCCTGGTACTATTATCAAGAAGCAGGACAGTGGCATCAGGTCTGGTTCGATAACGCGACTTCCCTGAAATTCAAGTACCAGGTGGTGAACCAACTTGACTTACCGGGCATGGGAATATGGGCGCTGGACTACGATGACCCGAGAACCGAACTGTGGGATGCCATCGAAGCGAAATTGGGTCCTTTCTCCCTGGACACGGAACCGACCAATGGCTCTGCCGTGAGCGGGGTCGTGAACATTTCATCGGTCGCTTGGGGTGGCATGACTGAATTATGGATGAAAGTGCCGGGGGGAAATTGGGAGAAAACTGTCTATTCCACTGACATTCACCAGACCTACGAAGCCAGGTTCTACGATTCATGGGATACTGTCTCATTGGCGACAGGCTGGTACGATGTCCAGTTCAGGATGAACAATTCCTACGGGACCATCTCTTTCGAGAACCGCTCCTATTACGTTCAGAACGATAATGCCAGTTTCGAGGTTCCGCTCATATCGGGCTGGAACCTCATCTCTATCCCCCTGGAATTGGCAAGTGCGGACATCGAAGACGCGCTGGCCTCCGTTGCCGGCCAGTGGGACGTTGTGAAATATTATGACATTACCGACATGAGCCAGCCCTGGAAAACCTACCGCGTGGGCGCGACAACCAACAATCTTGCAGGCATCGACAGGACCATGGGGGTCTGGGTACACACGACCAGCCCCTGTACCCTCAATGTCACCGGGAATGCGCCGACACCCACCAATATAACTTTGAGGCCCGGCTGGAACCTGATTGGTTATCCCACCTTGACCCCGAGAACCATATCCGAGGCACTGGCAGGCACCGGGTACGACCTGGTGGAGGGATTTGCTGCATCATCGCCTTACATACAGGTACTGGGAGGTTCATATGTGATGAAGCCGGGAGAAGGGTACTGGGTGCGTGTGCCAGCGGATACTGTATGGACAATAGATTGGTGATTGATATGCGAATCAGTACGGCATGCAAAATAATCTCACATATACCATTCATTATTGTGGTGAGGGCTGTCTATGCAATGTGACAAATGCGGCCGTGAGCTGTTTTATGTCGAAAACGACAGAATGTGGCAATGTCCGAAATGCAGAACCTTCTTTAAACCGTCTGAACCCGGAATTCTGGATTTCAAAAAGAAAAATATAAAGAAGGCTGCGGCGGCCTGCGGTTTCCTGTTTGCCGCCATACCACTTCCGTTGATGTACATGATAGCAGAAGGTGATATATTTTTCTGGCCGACATTCACAGCCATATTTCTGTTATGGGGCATGGTCCTGCCTGTTTCGGGTGCTGTGCTGATACTCATGGACCGGTTCAAGGTAGGCGGTTTGGTGCTGGTTGCAGGTTCCGTACTTTTCATCCCCCTGGGTCTGGTGGGGGTACATTACGGCCTCCAGGCTGTGGAGCTTTCCAAAACCCTGAGGAAGAACAGGGAATTCCGGGACCGGGGCTATTAATTTATTAATCAGAATTGAGATGTGGGGCTGTGATATAATGGTTGAAAAAGAGATAATGCTTGCATGTGTCCCGAAAGCATGGTACAAACTCGATGAGTGGTTCCTGTTTTTCACAAATAAAAGAGCCATTGCCGTGAAATTCATGGCCTGGAAATCTGCCATGGGCGGAGTTGTCGGCCTTGTGGGCATGCATTCCGACGAGCAGGAAAGAAAGAGAATTATGACCATACAGGACCCGAATTACCTTTTGCCGAAGAAGGGTACCTTTACCATTGATTATGACGGTGCCAATGAGATATTTTTCAAGAAAGCGCTGATGGGCGCCAAAATTATCTTCACCTGTTCGGACGGCAATAAATTCACCTTTGCCATAGACGATAAAAATTACTTCAACCAGGCAATGGCCGCTGTCGGGCCGGTACTGGGCAGTAAATTGGTCACAAAAAAGTAACGGTTTCTACTATAACAGCGTCGAGAACTGCACGATATTATCCAGCATCATTTGCACCCCGATTGAGGCTATGAGGATGCCCATAATCCTCATTGTGGCGGTGATGCCCAGCTTTCCCATCTTCTCGTAGATGTACTGGCTCTCCACCAGCAACACATAGGTTATGACAAGCGTGATGAGTATGCTGAGTAAGATGAATCCCCATTCCAGAACGCCGCTCGCTTCACCCATGTAGACCATTGCGGTAATCATGGCCCCGGGGCCGGCAATCATGGGAATGCCCAGTGGGACGACGCCCACGATGCCCTTGTCGATGGCCTCCTGCCTTTCCTCGTCCGTGCCCTTGAACCGGGTTATCTGGCCCATGAGCATGTCATATCCGATCTTAATAAGGACTGCGGCGCCGACGAACTTCAGCGCCAGGAATTCCACATTGAAGGCGTCGAACAGGAACTTGCCAAAAACTGCGAAGAGAAGCAGAACCGCGGTACTTACCTTGATTGCGTTTACTATTACAACTTTCTTGTCTTCCCTGGAATAGCCAGTTGTGAGAATTATGAAGAACGGCACTTTGCTGATGGGGTTGATTGTGATGAATATGGCCGTAAATGCCGCAATCATGAGGGCTAGATTGAAATTCATTGAATCGCGTGAAAATCAATTACTATATAAATTGAACTGCGGAATGTAAGAGTTCAGTATTCTGAAGTTTGCTCGTTAAATTGTAGTTTTTAGTGAACAGTGAATAGTGATAAGTGAAAAATGAAAAACGAAGTATTTTTGTCCTTGAGAGCCGATTCGTTCATCATTTACCTCCCAACGTCACTTTTCACTATTCACTTCAGCCAGTCAATAAGTCCGTAAATCTACAATCGAAAATCTAAAATCTACAATCGTTATTGCTTCATTTCACTGAATACTTACTGCGGAATGAACCGCCCCATCGGAATCCTGTCAGGGCGATGAACTCATTTTGATGGCGATAAGATTTTCGGGGAAAAACTATTTCAATGTGTGGGGCTTTACCTCAAGTTAGCGAGGGATTGAGTTCCTTACATTGAATTAGGGAAATAAACATGGCAAACATCGCAGCTCTTGAGGAAATACTGGATGAGATTAAATCGTCCGGGGGCGTTACAGATGCAATACTGGTGTCCAGAAGCGGCATGCATATTGCGGGAAAGGTTCCCAAGGGCGCCCACGCGGAAACCTTCGTTGCAATGTCCGCCATCATGCTCGGTGCTGCCGAGACTTCCACATCCGAACTCAAGGAAAAGCTCAAAATCGTCACCATTCTTCTGGAACATTCCAAGGTGGCCATGGGCGTTGTCAGCCCGAAAGCGGTACTTGTTCTCAAGGCCAGCCTGGCCGATTCCGACGACAAGCTCATCGAGATTCTTAACACGTCCGTACAGAAGTTCGAGAAAGCACTCTCGTGAGCGCCTGTTCCGATTAATTTTCTATAATAAACGAGAAAGACCGTTGCATGCCGTGCTTATATAATCAAAGTAAATCGAAGATTATGTTGCTTCGATTGATTAGGTATGCAACTTATTGTGTGAACTTCCAGTCCCGAATCACATATTTGCGAATGTGGACATTAATGCCAGTCTTTAGGGTCTGGTAGTTTACATTTTCTTGAACCCGCGCCCCATCCACTGGGTCACGGTGAGCGTCCGATCCTTAAGTGTTCCAATGAGATTTCGGCTACGGCCCCTCGCCTTTGCCTCCCCGGAACGTATGGCCTTCAGGACCCCATCTTCGTCGGTCGCGTCTGGGATTGAAATGTATGCCCTGCCAATTGACTCCAGTTCATGGGAGTCGCTGCCGGCGGTCATGGGCAGCCCCATCTCCCAGCACAGTTTCCCTGCCATGGCATTTTCCCTTTTCGTGGAATGGGAATTGAGAACTTCAATGGCATCAGGCTTTATTTTTCTGACGCATTCCCAGCCGAGGCCCGACCAGTTTCTGTAGGGGTGGGGTATGACGGCCATTCCGCCCTGGGCACGGATATTTTCCAGTGTTTCTTCGGCGCTCAGGTCCCTCGGTACTTCTTCCCCGATTCCGATGGCCAGGATATGGCCGTCGGTAGAGGTGATTTCCATGCCCCTGAGCACTATTATGCCGAACTCGGCTGCTATCTTTCTCACCTCGGCATTGCCCTTCAGGGTGTTGTGGTCGGTGATGCACAGTCCGTCGAGCCCCAGTTTCCTGGCCTCCTTCAGAATCTGTCTGGGTGCGGCTTTTCCGTCGGTCGAATAATTGGAATGAAGATGCATATCTAGCTTCATTTTATCTTCGACCCGGGCCCGACGTTCTTGTCAGTGCCCACACTTGTTCCACTGACCTTGAAAGGATGATGCTGGCCGTCAGGTGATACGTACTCCGCGTTCCTGTCCTGGCCTATCTGGAGCTGGAAAGTGGCGAAATCATTGATGGTCATCTGCGGTGCGGCGGACGTACCGTCAATCCTGTCCCCCGGCTTTGCATCCTGGGGGGGCGCGAGAAGGCTCACGACCTCCCCCTCGCTGGCTGCAAGTAACATGCCTTCCGACATGATGCCCCTGAGCTTTGCGGGCAGGAGGTTGCACATTACTATAATTTTCTTGCCGATGAATTCCTCCACAGTGTAATGCTTCTTCAGGCCTGCGCATAGCTGGCGGACGCCGTCGCCCACGTCCACAGTAAGGACCAGCAATTTATCCGCATTGGGGTGGTCACCGGCTGTTTTTACTTCGGCCACTCTTAAATCTAGCTTGTCCAATCCCGATGATATCATGTTATTTTCCTCCTTTGCTGGTTCAGTGACCTTAACCGGTTCCAGCGTATCCAGCCTCTTGAAAAGCGGTACCGGTTCGGAAAGTTCAAAGCCCACTTTCGGTTGCTTCAATGCATCCTCCCACGAAGCAGCCAGTACCTTCCCGTCCTCGCCCAGCGATTCCCACAGTTTCTGGGACGAGAAAGGCAGGTAGGGCGCCATCATGACGGCCAGGGCCCGTGAAATCCACAGAGAATAGTAAAGCGTCGTTCCGCAGGCGTCCCTGTCCTGTTTTATCTGGCTCCAGGGCGCTTTCGTGTCTATGTACTGGTTTCCGAACCGCGCCAGTTCCATGAGAACCTTGATGCCGTTCTTGAACTCGCACTTCTCCAGGTATTCAGCAGCATCATGATTGGCCTGCGCAATCCTGGCCTCGACCTCTTTCTCTTCGTTGCCCGGAGATTTTGGCTCGGGTATTCGGCCGAAGTTCTTCCGGGTGAAGCTCAGTCCCCTGTGAACAAAGTTACCGTATGTGGCCACCAGCTCGCTGTTGTTCCTGGTGATGAAATCCTCCCAGGTGAAGTCCGTGTCCCGGCTCTCGGGCATGGTTGTGGACATGTAATAGCGCATGGCGTCCGGGTCATACTTCGCAACGATGTCCTTGATATCCACGGAAACGCCGCGGGACTTGGAGAACTGCTGGCCCCCGAATTTGAGGAAAGCGTTTGCCGGCACGTCATAAGGCAAATTGAGGCCCCAATCCAGGGATTTTATTACCGCCGGCCAGAATATTGTGTGGAACGGAACATTGTCCTTGCCCAGGAAGTAATAATGCCTGCATTCGGGATTCTTCCAGAAACTGTCCAATTTTTTCTGGTCGCCGGCGGCCCATTTCACCGCCATGGTATAATAGCCCATGAAGGCCTCGAACCAGACATAAATCCTTTTGTCATCATGCCCCGGAAGCGGGATTTTGATGCCGTAGGTTGTATCTCTGGTAACCGGGCGGTCCTTCAGCCCGTTCTCGAGATACATCCTGGAGAAATTGAGAACATGAGTCCGCCAGTAATCCTTATCAGACATCCATTTTTTTAGAGGCTCTTCCTGTGCGCTGAGCTTGAAGAAGAAATGCGTGCGCTTGACGAATTCCGGCGTGGTTCCGCAGGTGATGCACCTGAGTCCGATGAGCATGTCCGGGTCCATGAGCTTGCCGCATTCCTCGCACTGGTCACCTCTCGCATTCTGGAAATGGCAGAACGGGCATTCCCCTTCCACATAACGGTCCGGCAGAGTCCGATCGCATTTCGAACAGTAGGGCAGTTCCATCTCCTTCTCGTAGAGGAAGCCGTTCTCGTGAAGCCTCAGGAAAAGTTTCTGGACGGTTTCGATATGTGTCGCGTCGTCCGTGCTGTGGTACTCGTCGAACTCCACTCCGAAGTCCTTGAAGGCCTTGACATTCATCAGGTGATATTTCTGGGCCAGTTCTCCCGGTTCCATGCCCTCTTTCTCCGCTTTCACGGTTACCGGCGTACCGTGCATGTCGCTGCCAGACACCATGAGAACTTCATTTCCTCTCATGATGTGGAATTTACGGAATATGTCCGGCGGCAGGTTGCAGCCTGCCATGTGACCCGCGTGAATGGGGCCGTTGGCGTAGGGCCATGCGACCCCGATGAATATCTTTGCCATGATACCGCCAATATGGGGATAGGATTTAAAATTATTCGAGGTCCGTTCGCACGGAAAAATCAGCGCAGTGCTTCCCTTGCGATGACCATACGTTGAACTTCGCTGGTTCCCTCGTAAATCTCGGTTATCTTTGCCTCGCGATAGAAACGTTCCACGGCGTAATCCTTGGTGTATCCGTAGCCGCCGTGTATCTGAACGGCGTCGTTCGTCACTTCCCTGGCAATCCTGGAAGCGTATAATTTGGCCATGGCGCTTTCCTTGGTGAAATTCTTCCCGGAGTCCTTCAGCCAGGCTGCCCTGTGTACCAGGAACCGCGCCGCAGAGACTTTGGTGGCCATCTCGGCCAACATCCACTGTATGGCCTGGAATTTGCCGATGGGGCGGCCGAACTGTTCTCTCTCCTTGGCGTATTTCACGGCCTCGTTCAGTGCGCCCTGGGCTATGCCAACGGCCTGTGCGGCGATACCCATTCTGCTGGCATCCAGCGTCGCCATTCCTAAATTGAAACCCCTGCCTTCTTCACCCAGCAAGTTTTCCTTTGAAATTCTGCAATTCTCAAAAACCAATTCCGTGGTGGCCGAGGCCCTTACTCCCATTTTATCCTCAATGGACCCGTAAGTGAAACCGGGGGTTCCTTTTTCCACAATTAATGCACTGAGTCCCTTTGTGCCCTTGGAGAGATCGGTGGATACTATCACAACAAGGATGTCAGCCTCCGAGCCAGAGGTGATGAAAATCTTGTTGCCATTCAGTACATATTCATCTCCATTAAGAACGGCCGATGTCCTCACAGCACCTGCATCCGAACCAGCCCCCGGTTCGGTGAGGGCAAAACCGCCCAGCTTCTGGCCTTTGGCCAGTGGGCGTAGAAATTGCTCTTTCTGGGCATCAGTGCCAAATTTATATATTGGGTAGCAACAGACTGAATTATGAACCGCCATGATAACGCTGGTGGAACCGCAAACTTTGGCAATCTCCTCGATGGCCATCATGTAGGAGATGTCATCTATACCCGCGCCGCTCCATTCCTGCGGGACGGTCATGCCCATGAGGTTGAGCGAGCCCATCTTGCGAATTATCTCCCAGGGGAACTCACCGCTGGCATCCAGTTCCTGGGCTACGGGTTTAATTTCCTTCTCGGCAAAGGCCCTGACCATGTTGCGGACCATGAGCTGTTCCTTGGTGTGGTCGAAGTTCATCGACATCCGAAACAACTCATGTGTTAAATATATTACATCGAAAGGTAAGAGTTCAGTCTTCTGAAATTTTAGATTTTAGATTTTAGATATTTGCAGGAATACGCCCATCCGTATTTTAGATTTTAGATTTTAGATATTTGCAGGAATATGCAACGCCGTCAATCCGTCGTAAATCTACAATCGTCAATCTACAATCTACAATCGTTTCGCTGAATGCTCACATCGAAAGTTAAGGTTCGCGCCACCTGGCCTTCCACACCACCAGCGCGGAGAATGCGACCACCGTGACAATCAGCACGAGCCAGTGCAGCATGAAGGCCGTGGGGTTCATGACAGTTTCACCCGCATCGGTCGCATGGCGGATTATGGCCGCGGCATCGGACGTCGGCAGAATATGGTCTATTGCATATTCGGTTCCACGGGTTTCGGATTGGGGTTCGGCATCCTCGCTCATCAAATCATTGGGTGGCTGCACAGAATTTGACATTGTCCATGTGCAATCCGATGTCACATGCACCCAGTAAGCATTGCCCGGAGACATGGTCACTGAGGAGAGATCGCTGAAGTCCTGTATCCACGGGGATGTTGATTGATACACTGACACCATATCCGCACTTGTGCCTTGAAGAGCATCCAAGGCCAGCTCCGGCAATATGGACGGATACCCCACCATATTCCATCCTGTGTATAGTTGAATCTGCACTTCCTCAGTTGGGTAGTAGCCCATGATGCCGGTGGTCAACATCTTGTCCCCGCCATTGGCAGTGAGCTTAATCCAAACGCCCATCTGGTTGTCGATGGTAAAGAGGGTGTTGGTTGTGCTGCCATGCCTGTAGGTCTTCCAGGTCTTGGTTACGCCATCATACCACTTGGCAACGCTCCATGTTGTGTTTCCATCGCCGTAAACCGTGTCGTTCAGTATGTCCTGAATATTGCCACTGATGGCTATGGGAAAAGATATGAATGCCCAACTGTCACCTGCGTAACTAGACAGATCGATGAGATAGGGTGCTTCGACAGTCTCTTTTGTGACGGTTACGGTATCCATTGCAGTGTTGTTGTAAATATCTGAGGCCTCTGCCTCTATGATTACCTCACCGTCCGGTACGGTTGTGCTGTCCCATTGATATACCCATTTTCTGAGGAAATGGTCATAAGTTGCCTCTACCGGATCGCCCTTGTTAATGTAAATCCTGACGCCCGTTATGCCACTGGAGTCTCCTGCCTCCACTGTTATATTGACCGTTCCACTTACCGTGGAGGAATTTGCTGGATAAGTTATAGAGATAAATGGAGGTAATTGATCAGTGGGTATGGCTATAGCAGTCTTTTCGATTGTGTTGTTCTCGTTGCCGCTTTTATCGATGGCAGTGACGGCAAAGTGGTACAGGATATAATTCTCCAGACCGTATATTTCCCAATATGTTGCTCCAGCATCGTCCTCGGGAGAGAGGGGATAGTATGTGGCCTCTGCCGTATCGGTGAAATTCCCAGTACTGTAATAAAGTTTGTACCCTGCCAGGTCATTTTCGCTATTGGGTAGCCAGGAGACATTCACGATTCCTCCCTGTTGGAGATCGGTCGCCTCGACGTCCTGAACCGGGGCCGGGGGCATTGTATCAACAGTGGTACACCACGCTTCTATGGAACTTGGACCCTCGTTGCCTGCAAAATCCATGGCCGTAACAATATAGTAATATGTGGTATCCCTGGTAAGTCCTTGATCCAGGTAGGAGTTTGTGGTGGCGTTGGCCACGTGCTCATAAGGGCCTCCGGGAACCAGGGCACGATAGACAAGGTACTGGCAAAGGTCAATTTCGATGTTCGCATCCCATACGAGGGCAAGGCTCTCTCCCTCAACTCCAGATACCACTTGAAGGCCTGCAACTTGGCCAGGGGATGTTCTGTCTCTGGTGCCGTATATTGTGACATCGTCAATCCAGAATCCCGTGGAATTTTGTGTCTTGTTTGTGTAAAGGTTGAAAGCCACAATAGCTTCCTTGTGCAGATAGGGAGTGAGATCAATTTCGAATTGCCACCACCCAGAATAGCTGCCTGTAAGTCCGCCATAATAGTCCCAATTTTCCCCTTCGTCCATGGTTATGCCTATGAATAGGTAGTCACTGGCATATGCGTGCCCGGTGAGCAGGAACCGGAGCCTGGCTGCCTCCGCGGTCCTTAGGTCGAACGAATGCATGAGATATTCGTCCATGGAGCCGCCGTATTGGCCCGAGACGTCGGAGCCGCACCACCAACTGGTGTCGTATGAGTAGTAATCATTGTTCACCTGGTGCCAGTTGGGCTGCACCGGGCTTGTTGTCGTCCAACCGTTCAGGCCGGATTCCATGTCGTCGAAGAAGAAGATGGAGGCTACCTCTACCTCGTCTATGTACATGCCCTCCCGGGTCATGCTGTAATCGCTATTGAACCAGAAGCGGATTGTCACAGAGGAGGCACCGCAGAACCCGTCCAGCGAGAGATGGCCGGTGTACCACCATGTTCGCGCCATGATGTCCGGGTCCTCACCGTCATACTGCCACTCATCATCGCCGTCATTGAGTATCAGAATCGGTGTCCATGCTGTGTCCGTGGAGCGCTTGACTGATACATTGAAAACATCGTAATAATCCTCTGCATCCATCCAGTAGATGAAACTGAGGTATGCGTTCGTGTAGCCTGTCAGGTCGACGGTTGTGTCGGCGTAGGTATCCATGTAGTTGTCATAGGACTTTCCGTAGCCTGTGACCTTTATCTCGTCGATGTACCAGCCCTCCCTGGCGACGCTACCGTCGCTCTCCATGAGGAACATGAGGTATATCTCTGAACCATCGTAGGCGGAGAGGGATAATGTTTTCGCCTCCCACTTGCAGGCATTCGCATCGTAATCGTTCGGGTCGTAGCCGTTGTCCCTGATTCCCGCATCGGCAGTGTTCCCATATGTTGCCAGGGTCGTCCATTCCGGCCCGTCAACCGTGGTTGGAGGAGTTGTGGATACTTTCACATAGGCAAGGTCATAGAAATCCTCCAATGCAAGCCATTGCTGGAATGTCAACTCACAGCCAGTGTTGGCTGTGAGATCAAGCGTTGTTATCATGTAGGAACTCATGCTGCTACGATACTGCGGGCCTGTTCCTGTCGCCCTCACATCGTCAATGTACCAACCGGGGGCGCCCCCCGAATCGTCAGTCCCGAGGCCGAACCTTATCCCGACATTATTCTTTCCCGCGCATGGGTTCAGGTTGGCAATTATATTCCTCCACGCAAGATTGTCGTAGCAGTATGCTGCGTAACCGCCCAGAGGATTCCCGTAGCTGGTGCTCAGTGCCGCGTCGTAATACGGTGAAGGGTTGGTCGACGGTGTATTCACATGATACCAGTTCCCGCCGGTCCTGTTCTCGATTATGCCGCCGTCCCAATTGCTCGCCGTTCCCTCGAAATCGGTATATTGATAATAATTGAGGGAGAGGGTAGAGTATCCCCGAGCATCTAAAACCGGTAATTTTAGGAATGAATCCTCGCTGTCAGCATAGTTGCCAGCCAGGTTCGTGCCCCAGCAGTTCGTACCGGAGCGGGGTGCAGGTCCCACTGTAGGGTTGCCGAGGGCCCAGCTGTCAGCGGTCCCGGTGTATATGCCATGTGTCCAGCCAGTAGCGCCGGATTCCAGGGCATCTGCGAAGAGCGTGTTCGTTCCGGTTCCGGGACTCGTTCCGGCGACATGGTAGCTGTAGTTGCCGGAATATGTCTTGTTGGAGCTTCTGGCCCATGAGGCTGGCACATCGGCAGGGTCTGCGTCGCCAGTCCCCCAGAAATAGCCGATGGGGTATTCAGCGGTGTCGTAGAATATGGTATGCTGCTGGCCAGCCACCGCCCCGACGCCGGCACAGTAGAGGCTGTAATCCCCGTAACCCGGCCTGTCCGCGGTCGCAGCCCAATAATCGTATCCGGAGGCCGAGTTCAGGTCGGCTATGGTCCATCCGTCGGTGCCGGATTCGAAATCATCGTAGAATATGTAGGAATCCTCGGGGGCGCGGGTTGAGCGTGTTCCTGACATGGATTCACGCTGGGGAATTGGATGTGGCCTGAAACTTATATCTTCCGAAGCAGGATACGCTGCCGAACGCAATCCCGGATTGGTTTCCTGCTGGACAGAAATCGATGTGGACTCACCAAGTGTTCTGGCATCAGGATTCTGGACGCTTGGAATATATGGTTCACCCGTGACCCCTGAGTCTAAAGGTGCTGTTTCCAGAGAAGATGATTTTTGCAATGCTGTTGTTGCAGGAAATGCAGCCATTGAAAGCAGGGCTATGACTACAAGTGAGGACATCACTGCAACGATAACAGTCTTTCTCATCCTACCACCATCACAGTGTGTAAGATCCCGGGTAATTGTCAACTTGTTCCGGGTGGGAATCACTGTACTCGCTTGTGTATTTTGGTGCTGCGATGGAGAATGCCGATTCCATGGTGGTGGAACCCTGGCTCTCTATGGCCCACTTGAGGTACCAGTATGTCCAGGCACCCAGGCCGTACTGGCTGGCATCATACGTATATTCGTTCCAGCCACAGCCCTGTGCAACGTACCGGCCGCAGTTTGCATCATATCCGCTGCCAGTGTAGCGGTATGCTACCTCGTCCATGCCTCCGCTCCTGCACTCATCCATGAATACGAAAACCTCCACGCTGGCCAGATTTCTCAGGCGATATGAGAATACATTATCTAGGATGCAACCCGCACCGTATCCGCTAGCGTCCCAAGCAAACCATTGGGCCGGGTGGCCGTCTTTCTGACCGTCATATGAAGTGCCGGCACTGGCACTGTATCCGGCCTCGGATTGATGGCCTCCGTGCCCGCTGAAAGTGATTACAACCTTTGTGCCAGCCACGGCATTGGCTACGATGTTGTCCACTGCACTGTAAATGGCGGCCTCGCTTGCCTGGCTGTTAAGAAGACTGGTCACTGCGTACCCCTTGCCCTGGAGATATGTGCCCCATTCCTGGGCGTCTTTGTGAGCATAGGAGAGGTCGTTTATGGTCTTGTAGTCGGATATGCCAATCACAAGGGCGAGTTTATCGCCTGTAACAACACCGCCATCAGTGCTTGATGCCTTTACCGAAAATGCACCACTACCGCTGTATGATAGTACCATTATGTGGTAAGTTCCAGCGGAGGGATTGGTGATGGTGACAACCTCGTTGGAGGAGGATGTATAGCCCCTGCCGTCGTAAGTGCTGGTGGTCGGCTGTGAGCCAAATTTAACGTACAAATCAATGTCGTACCCGCTGCCGGTGTTGTATGTCTCCACCTTGAGGGTGGCCTTGCCTGCGGGTACTGCCACGGTGAAGTATTTTTTGTCGGCAGTTGCGCTCACGCTGCTGGCAATACCAGAGCCGTCAAGCGTCAGAGTTGAGGAAGAGGATGAGCCGGTGGTTGTGAAGCTATTGCCCGTGCCAGTTGCCATATTGCCGGCAGCATCGGCCGACTTGACCCTGTAATAATACTTAGTGTTGGCTGCAAGTCCGGTAAGCGGTCGATTGTGGCTCGTTACATATGTTGAACCGCTCGCAGTCAAACCGTAACTCGTGGTGGTGCCGTACTCCACAACACTCGTCGCAGCTTCGTTGGTGGTCCACGTAACCGTGGCACCGGTGTCGGTTATGGATGAAACGGCCATGCTGGAAATGGTCGGAGGTGTTATGTCAGTCGGAGTGCTGGATGTGCTCGTTGCCTTGACGGAGAACGTACCGCCGCCGCTGTAGGAATAAGCCATGATATAATAGGTGCCGGCAGATGGATTGTTAATGGTTATGACTTCACTGGAGGAAGATGTGTAACCCCTGCCGTCATAACTGCTCGAGGTGGGCAACGCACCGAGTTTCACATACAGGTCAAGGTCATATCCGCCGCTGGGGTTGTACGTTTCCACCTTTAGAGTGGCCTTGCCGGTGGGCACAGCAACACTGAAGTATTTCTTGTCCCCGGTGGCACTGACGCTGCTGGCCGCCCCAGAACCATCAAGTGTAATGGCGATAGGTCCAGAGGCATCCGCGAGGGTTGTGAAACTGCTGCCCGCGCTGGTTGCCGTGTTACCTGCCGCATCGGTTGATTTCACCCTGTAATAATACTTGGTATTGGCAGTCAGGCTGGAAAGGGCAACGCTGTGGCTCGTAACACCATTGGTTCCGGTTGCAGTGGAACCATATGAAGTGGTGGTACCATACTCAACGACGGAACTGCTGGCCTCATTGGTGGTCCATGTTACCATGGCACCGTTGATGGTAATTGAAGAAATTGCAACGCTGGATATGGTCGGAGGAGTGGTGTCTGCCGCGCTCAGGGTGGTAAAGCTGTTGCCAGTGCTCGTGGCAACATTGTTTGCCAGATCTGCTGATTTGACCCTGTAATAATACTTCGTGTTGGCAGCCAAGCTAGTTAAGGCAATGCTGTGGCTGGTCTTGAGCGTCGTACTACTGGCAGTTGTCCCGTAACTCGTGGTGGTGCCATATTCTACGATGCTGGTCGCAGGTTCATTGGTTGTCCATGTTATAGTAGCGCCGCTTGATGTTATTGAAGTGACCGCCAGACCCGATATGGTGGGAGGCGTGGCGTCAACACCGGCGAGAGTGGCCTTGACCCTGGCATTTCCGCTGCCGCTATATGAATTTACCATTATGTAATATGTACCAGAGGCAGGGCTGCTGAGCACAACCTTTTCATTTGAAGAGGATGTATAGCCTCTGCCGTCATAGGTGCTGGTGGTCGGAAGCGCGCCAAGCTTGACATAGAGGTCAAAGTCACCCGGGCTTGCAGGTCCCTCGGAGTCTATGGTGAGAGACAAGCCACCAGATGGTATGGCTATCGAGAAATATTTCTTGTCGCCAGTGGCACTTAGTGACTGGTAAGAGGACCAGGTGCCGGAGTAATTCGGAACCGTCACTACAGAGGTTCCACCCGCCGCGGTGGCCTTGAATGTGTAAGATCCGCTGCCGCTGTAAGAGTTCGCCATAACATAGTACGTTCCGGATACTGGATTGGTGAGGGTTATGGTTTCGGAAGCAGAGTTGGTATAACCGCGCGCATCGTAACTGCTGGTCGTCGGATAGGCCCCTCTTTTTATGTAGAGGTCGAAATCATATCCGGTTCCCGTATTGTATGTTTGAGTGGTAAGCGAGGTATAGCCCGTTCCCAGGGTGAAGTAGAAGTAATCTTTCTGTCCAGACGCGCTGAGGCTGCTGTTCACCGGTACATCCAGGCTCACCTGCTGATTTACTCCATCAGCCAGTGATAAACCTGCTGTCGCCAGAATGCTGACGCCAAATACTACACACACTAACAAAATCCATACATTGCTTTTCCACATCATCTCACAACCTCCTTGACCGCGCGGATATGCGAACGAATTCGGGTAATTATATTTATTACTCCCGAAGTCAATTCTAATAACCCATAACGTTGAAGATTGTATATATAGGTTACTTCACCCCATTATCAAAATGTTAAAAAAAAGGGCATAAAACACCCAATAAAGGAATCAGTTGCGAGAGTGTTTCTTTCGTTTTGGTTTTTCCTCGTCGTCCTTTCTCTTCCAGAATCTTGATTTTTTCAAGAACCAGAAAACAACACACCCGCCCAGAAAACCAACAATCACGAAAATCGGTATGATGCCATTATCGATCCTGTCATCATCTTCAATCTTCTCCTGACCTGGCTGAGATAGACTCGTCATCACAATGTCCCTGTCCGTTCCGTCAGTGAGCAGGGCGCTGGTGGTCTCCCATACTACTATAATTTCTTCATCGACTTGTATCGCGTCGTGTCCGGGCACGACCGTTCCACCCGAATCCGCAGAATCCTTCCCCTCGGACACCACCAGAACGCTCCCGAGGGTTGTCCCGTTAATCTCGGCCACAGCTATGTCCCAACCATCTCCGCCTGTAATGGAGGGATCAGAACTTTGCCATGACAACCAGACACTGCTTTTGAACGGAAAAAGTAACGGATATACGTCATCGCCGGTGTCATGGGAAGATGACAGCGCATGAGTGCTCCAGGTACCGTTGTACATTGCCAATCCTATGTCCATGTCATCCCCCGGACCGACTGACTTGTCCTTTGACTGCCAGGCTATGTACAAACAATTGTTCAGAGTGAGCATGCTCGGGTACATGTCGTCCTCGGTGTCTGCCGTGTCCGAAAGCTGCACTATCTCATCTAGAGAATGGTTCTGGAGGTGGAAGGACGCTGCCACGATGTCCATATCCATGCTGTTCGTGTATGCATTGTCGCCGCTGCTCCACGCAATCCAAAGTTTATCATCCAGGAAAACGGCAGAGGGGTTCAGGTTCATGCCCTTCCAGTCCTTGGTGACCACAAGGGCCTCTGAAGGAACAGAATTGTAAGTGGCCAGCAGGATGTGTCCCTCTACCCCCTCGATTGAATGCCAGAGGACAATGACGCCATTCTGGTACGGCACCAGACATGGCGCATAATCGTTTGCAGTGTCATTGGATACCGTGAGCTCTATAGGGGTGTTCCACCCTGTTTCAGGATAATAAATTGATAGAGCAATGTCCCAATCTAATCCTGATGTGTACTGTGAATTATCCGTTGCCCATGCAGCATAAATCAGACCACCCGAAGCGCAGAGTGCCAAGTCTCTCTCGTTGCCAGTGCCCTCCACCAACTTTTCCACTCCAGACCACGTGCCCTGGTAGCGCACATTGTACCTTATGTTGACATTGGAACCTTCGGATGCAAGCCAGGCTACCACAAGGGCGCCGCCGGTTTCGGCAATACTGGGCGATCTGTCGATTCGGGAATCTCCAGCCTCGGTAATCTCTGTGGTGTAGAACGCATTCACACCGGATAACAGGTTGATGGAGATTAAAAAGAGTACAAGAAACAGTGTGATGATGGTGACTTTCCCTGTCCTGCATGCCGTCATTCGCTCTTCCTCCGGGCGATGAATTTGGTGATGAACATCATTACCAGAACGGAGAGCAGAATTCCAAGCCCCAGGGACAACAGCATTTGACCCATGGTCCAATTGGAACCGGCTTCTTCCTCGTTCAGCGAAGAATCATCGCCAGTGGTGTTATCATCAGCAATAACATTGTTTTCTTGAATGGGGATGGTGACCTCGGCAGTGGCTATGTTGTTCCATGGTTCCAAGTCCTCCGAACAGTTGGCCACGACAACCAAAGTGTGGTGACCTGATTGGGGATACCAAAAGAAGGAATGGAAATAGAACTGGTCAGTGTTGATGGTAAAATTAGTGGAGTTCAAGAGCACACCGTTGGAAGGGAGGCCCTGGAATACTTCCAAATGGACATCGCCCGAAGCCTCTCCTCTATTGTACAGGACAATGGTGACCTCCACCTTGGAAACATTCACCCAGCTGAACGCTATCCCATTCTGAATTATCAAGACATCAGGATATACGGGGAGAATCGTAAGAATGGCCGATGAATTGGCAGCGAGTCGTTTCTCATTAATGAAAACCGTGAAATCATATTCTCCCGGTTCGGTTGGAGTCGTGATGTTAAAGTGAGCTTCGCCCATGTCATTTGTGGTGGACAGATATTCTACTCCTTCAAGAACAAGAACAGCCTCCTGACCGAATACATTGGACCCGTCCTCGTACACGGCACTACATTTTATGGATAGTTCCCTTCCGGGTTTGCTGGTCACATTTTCAACCGTCACTTTGATGCTCGAGTAGTAAATGTCGCGTCTGTACCACTCGGTTTCAGCCATGTTGCCTGATAAATCCAGCGCACGCACCTTCAAAAGTACGAACGTGCCACCCGGAAACGGCCCCACGTCCCCAAGAAAGCCGTCCTTCGTTTCATTCATTGACAGTTCCTCTTCGTCCGCATCACCTACTGAAAAAATCAGCGTGACTGGTTTGTCCTTAGCTAGTCCCAGGTCATCCTCTACTAATGCCAATACACTCACAATATCCTCGCTTGTTGGCTCCTTCAGGGATATCTGAGGTTCGGAAATCACCGGGGGGAATGTGTCTTGTATCTCGATAGTGTTGTTAGCCTGATTGTTTGTAATGTTCCTGTCAGAAGGTTCCACCTGGTCTGCCACCACGGTAAACAGATGAATTCCGCTCTCCGCAACCCACAACACCCCAACAATATTGGAACCGTTCGCAGGAACGACGATGCGCTCCGAGAACAACAATTCGCCCTGGAATGGCGTGCCCAAAAATAGTTTCACTGTCGTGTTGGCATCCAGTTCACCAATGTTTCGAACCGTGGTGTTCACCAAGACCTTGCTACCTGTCTCGAAAGCATCGGACCAGAAGGATATGTCCTCCTCTTGGACGCAGATGTCCGGCGCAGGAGGCGGTGGAGCCATCACCGTCAGAAAAAGAATGGAATTGCCTGAATAAATACTCCAAAATGCAGAAACATTAATAGAATATTCCCCCAAGGCCAATGGAGCGTTGAAAGACGCGACGAACATCCCCTTGTCATCCGTGGTGGTGTTGACCGTTATATTCGTTTTCTCAACAATAATCTCTACTGTCGCGTCGGCAACCAACATATTCTTTGAGTCCTTCACGGTGCCGGTAACCACCGCCTCATCACCAGGGTAGACTGTTTCATCATTCAGTGCGGTTTCGACCGTCAAGGACGTGGCTAGGACCGGGACGGCACAGATGGAAGATAGCAACAGGATAACTAGTATACCTCTCCACAACGCATGCGCCATGTAACAACAAAACACCAAGCTTCTATTTAAATTTGCGCCTGCTCACGGTTCGCGCCACCTGGCCTTCCACATCACCAGCGCGGAGAATACGACCACCGTGACAATCAGCACGAGCCAGTGCAGCATGAAGGCCGTGGGGTCCATGACGGTTTCGCCAGCACCGGTCGCATAGCGGATTATGGCCGCTGCGTTGGACGTGGGAAAGATGTAGACTATCCATGACAGATTCATTCCGCTCATGTTGGTCAGCATTGCCTCCGAGTAATAGACCGGCGGCAGGAAAACGAATCCGAAGCTGAGTATGTTGGCGATGATTCCCAGGGTGTTGGGGCTGGTCTTGTGTTGGTATGTGGCTATGGTGAATCCCATTGCGGCAAGTGCGAGCCAGCAGAGTATCATGGCCCCCAACGTCACCAGGATTGAAAATGGGTCGAACAGACCCCGGTAAACCCCGTAACACAAGAACGCGATGAATCCCGGGAAGGAAAATATCAGAAATCCGAGAGTGAGGCCCATGGCATAGGACAGCGGATGAACGGGCATGGCCACCACCATCTCCCTGAGCTTGACATATCTGTCCCAGGTGATGTCCTGTATCGACGCGGTAATGGCTATGAATCCGATGCTGGATACTATAACACCCACAAGGCCCACGTCCATCATTTCCGCCCCGCCGAAGAGTGTGATGAAGAACAGCGGTATCGCAGCCAGTCCCACAAGGATCAGGAGCATGAGTGGCTGCCTTTTGATGTCGGGAATGGATTTCATGTAGGCGATTATCCATGTATCTTTGATTATCTTCCTGATGCTCATTCCAGCTCACCTCCGGCAAGTCTGACGAACGCATCCTCCAGCGTTACGGGCGCTGCCTCGGCTTGAACGCCCCTCTTCAGCATGTCACGGACTAGTTCTATTGCATCATCGTCGCTCTTCAGATAGACCACCAGGCGGTCGCCTATCTTTGTGACCTCAGGATACTTGGATTGGTCTATTTCCCCTTCCGGGGCGATTACCCTGTACCTGTAAGGGACCTGTTTCTTTATCTCGGCGGTGGTGCCGACTATCACAAGTTCGCCCTTGTTGATTATGGCCAAACGGTCGGAAACCATTTCAGCCTCGTCCATCATGTGCGTCGTCAAAATGATTGTATTGCCCTTGGCTGCCCTGTCCCGGAGGGTGGACCATACGTTCCTTCGGCCGATGGCATCCAGGCCGCTTGTCGGTTCGTCCAGCATCATTATGGGTGCGTCGCTGGCCAGTGTCGCCGCGATTAGCGCTCGGCGCTTCTCGCCGCCGGACATGGATTGGCATGGCTTTAAACGCATATCCCACATGAGCATGGCTCTCAGCGCCTCCTCGGCGTTCTTCTTGGCCTTGGCCTTGTCCATTCCCCTGAGCAGACAGAAATTGTAGGCATAGTCCCACGGGGTGAAATTCGCATAGGCCATCGCGTCCTGCGGGACCATGGCAATCTTTTCCCGTATCGCATTCGGTTCATTCACCACGCTGTATCCCAGGATGTGCGCGTCCCCGGAAGTGGGCATGAGTTGGGTGCACAGTATCCTGAGAAAGGTGGTCTTACCGGCGCCGTTCGGTCCGAGTATGGTGAACACCTCGCCCTTGTTGACTGTGAGGTTCATATCCTTGAGTGCCTGGGTCTTCTTCTCATATGTCTTCGAGATTCCTTTCGCAACTATTGCGGGTTCGTGAATTTGATTCATGTTCGCACCTTTTCTGTACCCTTATAAAATGTACAGTATATTTAAAGAACGTGGAAACGGATGACCACTTTGTTTCATAATTCAAATGATTTTTCAATGACAAACTTATTATCCCATACGCGGAATATGGTTGGTTGATGGCAAAGAAAAAAGGCTCAGGGAAGGGCAAGAAGAAGCCCGTGTCCAAACCAGCCAAGAGCGGCAAGACGCCACCGGACAGAGAGCCAACGCTGAAAGAACTCAAGAGGACGCTGGATAACCTGAAGAAGCAGAACGAGAAGCTTCAGAAGGAACTGGCAAAGGTATCGGCCCAGTCCAGGGACCAGCAAAAACAGTTGATTAGCCTCCAGGGGAAGATGGACACCCGGGTGAAGCGCGAGGATATTCTAATGGCCGCTCTCGGGATAAATACCAGGACCAAGAAAGGCGATTCAGGAGCAGTCGGCAAAATAAGCCAGTCCCTGATCAAAACAGATGAGCATCTGGTGAAGATGGGAAAGAGAATCGAAAACATGCTCTCCGCCCTGAAGAATCACAGGGAATATCTTATCCGTCTGAACAAGAAGGTTTACAAAGTTGAGCCAATGAAGAAAATAGAGATGGAACTGGGCATAATGAACAACACCCTCTCCATAATGGCGCTCAGCGGTTTCAATATTGACAAGGCACTCTTCGGTGACATGAAGAATATCAGAAAGATGATGCTGAAGGAGGATGCCGAAATAGCCAAGGTACAGAAGCGCATGGTCGGTTTCAAGAGAAAGTTCGAGGAAGAGATGCAGAGATTCGACCTGGACAGTATTTTCAACAAAGGTGCCCACATTCCGGGTTACCGTTGAACGGCCATTTCCCGCGCTCCGATGAAATCCTTGATTAATCTGGCAGCCAGTACCGAAGTATTACCGTTGTCCGCGGGGGGGCAGACTTCCACCATGTCGAATCCCACAGTTCGGTGGGCCAAGTGCCGAATGATATCTCTGACCATGGCCGATTCAAGGCCGAACGGTTCAGGGGTGCCGACGCCTGGCGCGTATGCCGGGTCTATGCCGTCCATGTCCACAGAAACATATAGATTGCCAGGCAATGTGCTGTCTATGAACTCTATCAATTTTTTCGTGCCCAGTTCCCTTGCCCGGTCCGCGGTTACATAATCCAGGCCGAGCCGCTCAGCGTCCTCGAATTCTGATTTGCAGATTGAACGAATACCCACCGGAAGCACCTTTTCCGGAGAAATAATCTCATCAATGCGCCTGGTGGCGCAGGCATGATTGTTCTTGTCGCCTTTCAACTCGTTCCTGTAATCCAGATGCGCATCGAAAACCAGGACCGCCACATCGTGAAAAGCTTCAATGGCATAGGGGGTAACAGAATGTTCCCCGCCCAACATTATCGGAACCTTGCCGTCCTTCAATATTCCTTTCACGGCTTCGAGAATCTCTTCCCTGGGCTTTTCCATGGGCAAATCACCCATGTCGTGCGTCGGAATCATGGAGAGGTCCATTTTCATATCCGGTATGAAGGATTCGAAGGTGTAGGATTCCCTGCGAATGGCCTGCGGGGCCTCGGCGCTTCCCTTGCGGTGGGTCCCGGTGATGTCCAACGGTGCACCGAATATAACATATTTACTGTGGCTGTAAGTTGAACCCGCGTCGGAGAAAAGCGTACCGCCCATGCGACATCAGACCCTTGTGATCTTTTTCCTATCCATTGCGACGAGATACTGGATCTCGGCGCCTTCCTTAAGGTCGTCCTTGAAATCATCCAGGATAGGCAGGCTGAATGTTTCGTACGTTATCATGTCCATAAGCTGGACTTCCTCGCCCATTATGGCCAGTACCTGGGCCGCGCGCTTGTCTATCATCGGTACCTTGACCTTGTGGGATACCGGATGCACGAAGCTGTGCTTCTGACCGTCGAATATACCAACGCCCTCAACCCTGGCCTTCGCTTCGCCGTGTTTCCCGGGCTTTGAGGTGGATATGCTGTTTATCCTGCAAGGCTCATCGTCGATAATGACGTATCTGTTCTCTTTCAGGGCTCTGACCTCTGACTGTTCCCATGCCATAATAATCGGCATCGGTATTTCACTGTATATTAAAAGCCTTGCGCTTGTAAACGGTCATTGCTCAAGCGTTTTGATTCATTTATTATCATATTACATTTTGTTACTGGTTGCTTTGTTCAGTTCTTGTATCAGTTATATCAAAATTACATCCCCTATTGTTATTGTAATCTGTCATAATAGGTTGGAGCTTGGTGATACGGACCGTTTACCTATGCAAGAGTTTTAAGAAAATATTTTATACATTGTATACCATGACGTAAATCGGAAAGGCTTTCTTTCGGAAATCGAAAGAATGAACCAATTGGAGAGGTTGAAATGAAACAGGAGAGATACTCTGAAGATGTATGGGGATTTGAACTGGTTTGATGCACCCAACGATGTAAAGATGTCTGTTTACATAAAGAATAGAATCATACCGCAGGGTGAAAAATTAACGTGCCAACTGATTCTCTGGAACAGGAGCGCTTCAAGCATATCGGCCAATGTTTATCTTGACATCAACAATTCGGGCGATTTGAAATGCTGCACCCAGGACAAGATGAATGATATTCAGCCTGGCAACATTGCGTATGACATGTGGACATTGGGCACCGATAAGAGAAGTGTCGGTGACCATCAGATCGGTTTCTTCTGCGAGCCGAAAAGCGGTGCCTACTACGGAAAAACCGCTGGCCGTTATGCTTTGGGTGCTTTGGTAGGAATAAGGCCAGGAAAATCGGTCGGCGGCTTCAGTACCAAATACAGAATAGTGAATGGGATAGATTGCCCCCAGTGCAAGAAGAGCCTTCTCTGGAAAAAGGAACCGAAAACTGGTTGGTATTGCGACCATTGCGACGGGTGGCTGTAAATAGTATTCCCTGAATCGTAAACATTCAGCGAAACAATAACGATTGTAGATTTAGGGATTGTAGATTGTAGATTTACGACGAACGGGCATCCTGCCAGCAAAAATCTAAAATCTAAGTTCTAAAATCTAAAATCTCAGAAGACCTACCTCTTACGATTACGCAAAAGGTTTATTATCCAAACCCTTTCAACCATTGATGTCGGGAATAACCCAGCTTCTCAGGCCGAAGAACTGCCTCATGGCCGTGCTGTCCATAGTGATAGTGGCCCTGGTAGCCTGCCGTTTCGAGATTTATGCGGTTCCCCTGGCGGAAGTTCTTGCCGCTTCTCTGGTGGTCTTCATGTTCACCGGCGCCGGGAATACCCTGAACGATTACCTGGATCGGGATATCGACCGTCTCAACCACCCGGAACGCCCCATACCGGCCGGCAGGGTAAAGCCCCGAACCGCCACCGTACTTTCCGGCGTTCTGTTCTCTGTATCCGTAATACTGGGCCTGTGGCTGAGCCTCTACTGCATGCTGATAATCCTTCTCAACCTGGCAATAATGCTGGCCTACGAGTTCAGGACCAAGTCCCTGGGCCTCTCGGGAAATATCATGATTAGCTGGTTAACCGCGTCGCTGTTCCTTTTCGGCGGCTTCGCGGTGCTTGATTCATTCCCGTCGATAATGGAACCGGTGCTTTTCATGTTCTTCCTGTCGTTCTTCGCCACGCTGGGCAGGGAGATAGCCAAGGACATTCAGGACATGGCAGGTGATGTCGGAAGGAAAACCCTCCCAATGCGCATCGGAGCCGCCGGAGCCGGAAAAGTTGCATCAATGGCCTTCCTGTTCGGTATAGGCCTCAGCCCGTTACCCTACTTCCTGGGCATATTCGGCTTCTTCTATCTGGTGGCCGTGCTTCTGGCAGATGCGATATTTATTTATGGTGCCTGGGTGATTTCCCGGAACCCCGGAAAGACATCGGAAAGCGCGAAATTGGCCATGTTCGTGGCCCTGCTGGCCTTCCTTGTAGGAGTGATATGATGAACGTAATGGAAATTATATGCAACAAGCTGGAAACCCAGAAGCTTCACATGACATTGCTGGACCCGGACGACCAGGAACCGTCCGTCGCCGCAAGGATAGCATCCGAAGCAGTAGCCGTAGGCACTGACGCGATAATGCTGGGAGGCTCCACCGGCGTCACCCAGGAAATCCTCGATGAAACCGTAATTGCCATCAAAAGTTCTGTGGACATTCCGGTTATTCTCTTCCCCACCGAGGCCAAGGCCATTTCACTCATGGCGGATGCCATCTATTTCATGAGCCTACTCAATTCCCGGAATCCGAAATTCCTCCTGGGCGAGCAGATGAAAGCCGCCGCTCTCATCAAGAAGAGCGGTTTGGAGCCCATCTCCATGGGTTACATCATCGTGGAACCGGGCATGAGGGCCGGAATGGTGGGGGAAGCTGAACTAATTCGAAGGGACGACATGAAAACCGCAATCGGTTATTCTGTGGCCGGCGAACTGCTGGGCATGAAATTGATCTATCTGGAAGCCGGCTCGGGCGCTCCCGAACCGGTGCCGTCCGCACTCATTCAGGGCGTCAGAAAGGCCATCGACATACCGCTCATAGTGGGCGGCGGCATACGTTCTCCGGAGCAAGCCAGTGCCGCAATAAAGGCCGGTGCTGACATCATTGTCACCGGAACGATTGTCGAGGAAGAAGGCATCACCGAAAAATTCAGGAATATTGTAAAAGCTATCAAGGCCTGAGCATCTTCAGGAACATCGCGTGAATGCGGTGGTCCGGCACCAGTTCAGGATGAAAAGTAAGCGCCAGAATATTGCCTTGTATTACCATGATATGCTCGCCGTCCAGCATGGCCAGGGATTTTACGCTGTTTCCTATCCGGGCAATTCTCGGCGCTCTTATGAATATGCCGTGAAAATCGCCTTCCAGTCCTTCAATTTTCAGGGGTTTTTCGAAGGATTCTGCCTGCCTGCCGAATGCGTTTCTGCGGACCGACATGTCCATGAGCCCCAGCGGCTTGACTTCCTGGCCCCTCCGGTCAAGGATCTCGGAAGAAAGAAGAATTGTTCCGGCACAGGTTCCCATGATTGGCTTGCCGGATGCGGCAAAATCAAGTATGGGCTGCCTGAGCCCGAACCTGTCCAGCTGCTTGGCGATGGTGGTGCTCTCACCCCCGGGCATGAGCAATGCCGAAACCGTTTCCAGCTCGGATTTACGCCTTACCCGGACAACATCGCCCTGAATGTCCAGGCTCTTGACGGCCGTTTCGAGGGCAAGTACATGCTCGCTCACATCGCCCTGAAGTGCCAGAACTCCGATTCTCATCTTCCGGGCATCGGCAATGCCGATAAAATGCTTTCTCCCTGCGCTGATTTTTCAAAATATGGGCAAAAAATTACTGCAAAAATGCCGAGAAAGCCCAGCCCTGGTAACAAACGCCAGCCACTTTAGGGGCTGGTAGTTTACCTGGCTGTGAAGTCAATCTCTTCCAGGCCCTTCCTGGCCACATTGTCCTCGGGATCGTATCCCAGAACCTCGATGTAGTAGCTGCGGGCCTCCTGCATCAGTTCCGGACTCTGGACCCTCCATCCAACGCGATAGAGTGAATCGGCCTTGAAATTGAGAATCACATTCCTCATGTAGAATTCCGGCTCATGGTTCATGGCCATATCGCATAGCTGGACGGCCCTTCCGAATTTTCCGGCTCCCCTCATGTCCCCTATGCGCTTGATGTACATCGAAATCTCCGGCCTGAGGCTTATCAGTTCGTCGTCCGACATTTGCCTTCCTCTATAGGCATAATGCGCAGGATGGTTAAATATCTTGTCCTTGCCTGTAAGAGTTCAGTCTTCTGAAATTTTAGATTTTAGATTTTAGATATTTGCAGGAATATGCAACGCCGTCAATCCGTCGTAAATCTACAATCGTCAATCTACAATCTACAATCGTTATTGCTCCATTTCACTGAATACTTACCCTTGTCTGCCAAACTCATCATAACTGACAATGGTCTTGATGGCCTTCCTTTTTGCCCCGCCGGTGAGCGTCCTGGCCAGGTCCATTTTCTTCCGTTCGTAGCCCAGGGCAATCAGGCAGATAACATCATAATTCTCCGGTATCTTGAGCAGCGCTTTCACTTTTTCCACGTCGAAGCTCCCGACCCAGCACGTCCCCAGGCCTTCTGCCGTTGCTGCCAGGACCAAAGTCTGCAATGCGATGCTTGTGTCAATCGTGTTCCAGTGCGGCGAGGCCTTTCCGTCCCCGCAACCGACAATCACAACAGGCGTATCCTTGAGGAACTTGGCCCAGGTCCCTTCCGAGAGCGCGGCACGTTTGGCAGGGTCCCGCACAACGATGAAATGCCATGGCTGGAGGTTCTTGGCCGATGGCGAGAGGCGAGCGGATTCCAGGATTTTCGCGAGTACGTCGTCCGGGACAGGCCTATCGTCATAGGCACGGACAGATTTTCTTGATTTCACGGTTTCGAAGAACTCCATGGGGGTGGATTGGCGTCGAAAGAATAAATGTTTGCCCTGAACGGTAAACCTGAGATTATGGTGGTATCGACTTGAAATGCTCATCACTCCCCACCCTTTCTCCATCTCCTTCACATCCCCCGGCAACCCAACCAACGGAATCATGATTACCTCCACTCCAACCCGTGAATAATCCTCTTCGTATAAATTGAGTTCACGGAGGAACCAAAAGCATGAAATACAACGAACCCATTCATTAACAATAGGGGGAACTCCCATGATAGCCAATAAATTGAAATGCATAGGATTTGCAATGTTATTAATGACCGGAACACTGGCAGGTTTGACAGTGTTTTCACAGACGGCCTCGGCTGGCGTCAGCGGAAACATCTCCGTCGACACAACCTGGAGCGGAACTGTCTACATCGAAGGAAATGTGATTGTTGACCCAGGAGTCACACTCACCATTGACCCTGGAACAGAAGTTCGTTTCAATGGTTATTACTATCTGAATGTGAACGGATATTTATACGCAAACGGAACTCCATCAAATAGAATAGTTTTCAGATCGAATTCATCAACTCCTGGATTAATGGACTGGAGTGTGATCGATACGGGGATAGGTACAGGGATAAAAACAGAATACAGATATTGCGATTTCAGCCACTTCGCGAATTCGATAAGAACCTCCAGAAATGTTGGAGATTTGTTTGATAATTGCACCGCGTCCAATGCTTTCGGTAATGTTTGGGTGAGAGCAGATTGGACCAACATTACCAACTGTATCTTTAATCCGATTAGTGGTGTATCGATAGAATCAGATTATAATCACATAGATAATCTCACCATGCTGGACAATCAGATGTATATGTCCTATGCCAATAACAACATCATTTCTAATTTAAATCACTCTGGAATTCTGCAACTAACAATAGACAATTCAGACAATAACCGCTTTATTAATGGCTTTGCCAAGAATGGCATTAAATTTGAAGTCAATTCAGATAACAACACAGTTGAGAATTATGAAATTTGGAACTGGCTGGAGGCATATAACTGTGGGCATAATGCTAACAACACGGTAAAGAATTCCACAATATTTGCCACAGCGCTTCTGAATCAATCATCCTCGATGTCAATAATCAATTCCTCCAATGGTGGTGGAAACTACCAGGATTTGACTTCAGAACTATGGATTAATTGGTATATGCATGTGAATGTAACATATTCCACTGGTCTTCCCGCCGTAGGCGTATCCGTCACAGTGAATGACACGCTTGGAAGAACGGTCAAAGTCGGGACAACAGATGCCAGCGGGATACTCAGGGATATCGAATGCATTCATTACCGAGGTAATGACACAAATGGAGACCAAGATGACAACGATATGTCTGAGAAGATATATTTTACACCACATAACGTAACTGTCGAGAAAGCAGGTATAAAAGGCTACGCTGATGTTACAATGGACGCGACCAAAACAGTGAACATAGTCCTGGTGGACGATTCAGCCCCATCTGCGGATTCTTATGCGCCAACTGGTGTTTCCGCACCTTTGGATTCCGATGTCTTCATCCAGTGGAACGACACCATGAACTGGACCACCGTTGAAAATTCATTTGAATTCACGGACGTTACAACCACCTGGGATTCAACTGATGGAACATGGAACCACGATAATATGGCCCAGACATCTACCTTCTCACCGACAGTTCCATTTGATTTTGATACTCAATACTGGGTTGGAATCAACATAACGGCCACAGATGCCGCAGGAAACCCGCTGGACCAAGATAAGGATGGCACTGGCGGAGAGTGGCCGGATGACGTTCTCATCTGGACATTCACCACATCTGCAAATGCCGTACCGATCATAACTATAAGCAACCCAGGCGGAGCATCCGACTGGACCGGCGCCACCCCCCACCCAATCTGGTGGAACTGCACCGACACCGAGGATACGGCGACTGACAGCCTGACAATCTTCCTCAACTACACCTCCAGCGACGGCTCGGGCGCCGTTGCGGGCCCGTTGCTGAACGGAACAGCCAGGCCTTACATGTGGGTGCTTCCGGCGATAGATGCGTCAGATGTGGTGGTCCACGCAACCGTTATTGACTCCAACGGGGCGAAAGGCTATTTCGACACCCCGGCTTTCACCATAGATTCCACGCAACCCCAGGTTACAGGCGTTTCTCCTACACCATTTTCAGTGGGAATCTCCCCTGCTACTGTCGTGACCATTACCTTTGACGAGCCAATGAACCAGGCAGAAACAGAAGCGGCATTCACCCTGGAGAATTTCACATCCACGGTTGCAGGAACGTTCGGCTGGAATGCCCAAAGCACGCAAATGACCTTCACCCCAGCACAAAGCCTGGACTTGAACACTGTTTACTGGGTCAACACTACGACCGTGGCGGAGGATGATTCGGAGCCCGGAAATGCACTGGCAACTTCAAATTCTTCGGTTTTCACTACATTGGTAACTGTTGATTCCACCGGGCCGGCAGTCACCGTTGGGCCGGAGATCGAGCCCGCCATTGTCTACGTCGATGGAATTCACGACACAACCATCTGGATAAACGCGACAATAGATGATTTCAACCTGGGCAACAGCACCATTGCCGCGGCCGAACTGATTATTGGGGACGAGCACCCGCCCACAATTCAGGATGGTACCGGCATTCCGATGGAAGCCGTTGATGGGACTTTCGATGAAATGAATGAAACCGTTACCATCGACCAGAATGGCTTTTTGAGCCTGCCTGCTATGACACTGTATTATTGGGTCCACGGGCAGGATTCGGAAGACAACTGGGGAGAATGGAAGCTCGTTACCTTGGAATTGATTGACAGCGAGCCACCGGAGATTACCACCTATGTGCCCACGGGAACAAATGTCAACCCCAATTCTTCGGTTCTTTTCTCATTTGATGAAGTAATGAATCACACATCTGTTCAAGATTCCCTATCTGTGAGTCCGTATTTGGATGGTGCGGGTGGATTTTTCTTCAATACTGGCAGTTATCAAGACTACAATTTTAGTATGGCAAATAACTTTCATCAAAACATCACTTATACTATTACGATAAATTCAAGCATCGCAAAAGATACTGCCGGAAACTTCCTGGATGGGAACGAGAACGGCATTGCCGAGGGCTCTCCGACTGATGATTTTTCCTGGTCTTTCACGACCTGGATTGACCGGGACGGCGACAATATCCCAGACAATATTGACCCGGATGACGACAACGATGGTGTGAATGACACGGAAGACGATTTCCCGCTGGACTATACCGAGTGGTTGGATTCTGACAACGATAACATTGGTGACAACGAGGACACCGATGACGATGGTGATGGTGTTCCCGATTCTGAAGACCTGGCCCCGCTGGACCCTGCTATTGGTGGAGACATTACACCGCCATCCGCCCCGACCAATCTCAATCTTACCGCTCAGGAAACCGGAATCCTCGTGAAATGGGACGCGCCGCCGGAACTGGACATTCATCATTATGCCGTTTATAGGAGCACGGACAATGCGGCGTTTACCAGGATCGGAAACGTAACTGGCTCGACATCTTACCTGGACTCGGCACTTGTCGCCAACACCACGTATTACTACAAAGTCTCGGCCATAGACAATGTCTCCAATGAATCGCCGTTCTCCAATGTGGAGCACATCACCTGGCAAGCGTCAGAACCGCCCAAGCCGAATTCCCAAACGGATTACATGCCTTACATTCTGCTACTGATCATTCTTGTCATAGGGATACTGGTGGTTTCTGTTATATTGAAAAAGAAACCTAAGAATCCCGACTCAAAAGAGCATCAAATTGAGGATGAGAACGAAATAGTTGATGGAAAACAAGTGTCATGATTAGGCAAATTGGGATTCTGATTTTGCATCGAATTATTAAATCTGGATTGACTCCGGGAAAGGCGAGTTCAAGTTAACCCATTTTTATTGAAGTGAGAATAATTAAAGAAAGAAAAATGGACAGAGCGAGATTCGAACTCGCGGCCTCCTCCATGCCAAGGAGGCGATCTACCGAGCTGATCTATCTGCCCATTAAATCTGATACTGCCAATAAGATATTGGATATAAACTTTTGTCAACAAAAAGCTCGGTACAGGGAGAAAGCATTTTGAAACCATGGCCGTTTGACTTCAACAACAAGGGCAAATGGAGAATTGTGGGATTCCTTTGGAATTCCCAAGTAGATATTAAATACAGATATTCTTCTAATGCATTACAGGAGATAACATTTATGAGTGATGAAATGGTCTTTGAATACAAGTACGAGCATGTTCCGTTAAGATTTAAATTATCTTTTCAATCTCCTTACATTTTTATGATGATTTTCGGATATATTTGGGCAATATGGTTTTACATCATAAGTGATTACAATATTAGGGTACCACTACTTCCAATATTCTTTGGTTCTGTGGGTTTGTTCATGTTTATGCTTGCAAGATTTTCTAAAGATAAAACAATCCTTTCAAGTGATAAAATCGAATGGTATGATGCACAGAAGAATTATCACATCATTCATTTCAAAGATATCAAGAAAATCAACATGCTCAATCTTAAAGGCTCTATGAACGTATTGAACATTCATGGAATAGATGATGAAAAAATTATAATTGGATGGGGCTTGAAATCTGAGGAATTCAAAATAATTAAAGAACGATTATTGGATAATGTTGATCCAAAAATCTGGTTTCATTTCGATAAATGGAAAGGTTTCTGGAATTGACTAATGGTGTGATTCTTATCGACAAACCTTCCCCGCCCCCGATACTTTCGCCGACCCTTCCAAAAGCATTATTATGCATGGTTTATCTAGGCATCCACAATGTCCATGTTTTGTCCGGATTGCAGGGGCCTCCTCAAGGTCAAGAAGAAGGGCTCAGGCAACGAGAAGTACTGCCCGAAATGCGCCGGCGCAGGCACGCACCAGCCGGAAGAGTTAATCGAAGATTTCCCGGTGATGCCGCAGAACTTCGACCCCTTGGGAAATCCGGATATCCCTTTCTTCCCTTTCGCCCAAGTGAGACCCGGCCAGGACCAGTTCATCCTGGATGTGGGCCAGTCCATTGCAGAAAGAAAGCATCTATTCGCTTATGCGCCCACCGGCATCGGCAAGACCGTGGCGGCACTGGTTCCGGCGGTGGAGGCCTCTCTGCGCATGAACAAGGTGGTGTGCTTCCTCACCTCCAAACAGTCCCAGCACCATATCGCCATCGAAACGCTCAGGCAGATGAAGGCCGTTTCCGGGAAGGATATTCGCGTCGTCGATTTGATTTCAAAGCAGGCCATGTGCCCAAGCGACATCTCGGAGGAATTTCCTGCGGCGTTCCGCATGCTGTGCTTCTCCAGCATCATGGACAAGTCCTGCAAGTATCACTCGAATAACGACCCTCACATGGTGAAATTCGTGCATTCCAACATCATGCACGTCGAGGAATTGAAGGACCTTTCAACGCGCCGCCAGACATGCACCCACAAGGTCGCCATGGAGGCCGCAAAGGAGGCAAATGTCATTGTTTGCGATTACAATCACATCTTTGACCCGGTTGTCCGCCCCCAGATGCTGGAGGCCTTCGACAGGCCGCTGGAGGATTTCATCATCATCGTGGACGAGGCGCACAATCTTCCGGACCGTATCCGCGGCTATTACACTATGAGTCTCACTCCGAACATCCTGGACGAGGCGATTTCCGAGGTCAAGGACAGGAATCTGGAGGCCGTTCTCAAGGGCCTCGGTAAGGACCTGACTGCTCTTCTGGACTCGGTGGACGTCAACAAGGAGGAACTTACCGAGTCCGGCGCGCTTCTGGACAAGTTCAAGAAAAGATTGGAGATGGGTTTCATTGAAAAATCAGACCTGGACACCTTCATCGGCGACCTTCAGAAGATCGCGCAGAAAAGATACACCGACGGCCGCAACAGCCAGGCTGCACAGGTGGCCGAGTTTCTGGACCATTTCAGAAAGGAGATGAACGGCCTCATCCGCATAATCAGCAAGAAGGACGGCTCCCTTCTTTATTATCGGTTGCTGGATCCGTCTGTCGTGGCCGAACCGATATTTTCCCAGTTTCATTCGAGCGTTGTGATGAGCGGCACCCTGTACCCCACCCAGGTGTACGGAGATATTCTCGGAATTCCCGACGGAAAACGCATGCTCAAGACCTACAAGTCCCCATTCCCTGAGGAAAACCGCCCGGTATTCGTGGCGGAAGATGTCACGACGCTCTACAGCCAGCGCGGGGATGCAATGTACCGGAAGATTGCCGCCCGGATAAATGAAGCCAGCTCGGCAGTTCCCGGTAACGTTGCGGTGTTCTTCCAATCCTACGGAATGCTGAAGAACATACTGCAGCACGTAAAGACCACCAAGCAGAACATAATCGAATCCAGGGAATCCTCAAAGGCCGAGAAAAGGTCAATGGTGTCCAACCTGATAAAGCTCAAGGCGGGTAACGGTGGGTTACTGCTGGCGGTAATGGGCGGCTCCATGTCCGAGGGCATAGATTACAAGGACAACCTACTGGATTGCGTCATAGTTGTCGGGCTGCCGCTCGCTCCGCCGTCCCTGGAACAGGACATGCTCATCAAGTATTACGATACGAAATTCGGCTATGGCAATGGCCGCGATTACGGCTACACATATCCGGCAATGAGCCGGGTCCTTCAGTCAATGGGCCGATGCATCCGTTCGGAGACGGACCGCGCTGCCGTAATACTGATGGACAAGCGTTTCCTTTACCCGATGTACAGAAAATGTTTCCCCGGGGATATGGTTTTCAAATCTGCCGATAATTTGGATACGCGCTTACGGGCTTTTTTCAGAGGCTGAGGAAACCGCGTCAACGAATTTTCTGACGCTGTTCTCAACATCCACCGTGCCCACCGTGGCGGAAATGGCGCAGACCATGTCGGCTCCGGCCAGAACCACGTCATGAACATTGTCCAGGTTGATGCCGCCGATGGCGACGATTGGCAGTCCGGTCGTTCTCCTGAATGCCGCAATCCCTTCGAGGCCCAACGGCTGCCCGATATCGGATTTCGTTGCAGTGAAGAATACCGGACTCGCGGCCACATAATCGGCTCCCGCTTTCTCTGCTATTGTCACTTTCTCCACGCTGCCGCACGATACCCCAAGAATTCCGTGGGGGAATACCTTCCTGGCCTCCGCCGGAGCCATGTCATTGGGCCCCAGATGAATTCCGTCGGCGCCGATGTCCAGTGCCAGTTCGACGCTGTCGTTGATGATGAAAAATACATCCGAATTCCGGCACAGTTCAAGCAATTCCTTTGCCTCTGCCAGCATTTCCCGATAACTCTTATTCTTCTCCCGATACTGGACGACGCTGGCGCCGCCCCGGATGGCGTCCTGCACATCCTTCACCGCGCCCTGTTTCGTCAGGCCGGAATCGGTGATGAAATAGAATCCGCGAAAATTATCTGGCATCGATTTTTGCTCCGTTGAGTATATCTTCCTTGCCGACGGCCATAATCGCGTCGAAGAGGTTCTGCTTCATGCTCCCCGGTCCTTTTGCGTCGACTGCGGCCATCTCGCCGGCGATTCCGTAAACAACCATGGCGCATGCCGCAGCCAGGGTCACGTCCTCCTCCACAGCAGCGAACGAACCGATAACCGAAGCGGCCATGCATCCTGTGCCGACGACTTCGCCCATCATTGGGTGGCCGTTGCCTATCATGAACATCCTTTCACCGTCCGTGACCAGGTCCACGGCCGCGGTGACCACCACGGTGCAATTCTCAGACACGGCCAGTGTGACGGCATGCTCCTCGGTCCGGCCCTCGACAGATATGGATTCAACTCCCCGAACTTCCGCCTGGGCGCCGGCCAGCGTCGCCACTTCTCCGGCATTGCCCTTTATGACTGCGATTTTAACTTCGGAAAGAATCCTTCTGGTGCTGTCTGTTCTTAGTCCGGTGGCCCCGACCCCAACAATGTCCAGTATCACAGGAATACCTCTCAAGTTCGCCTGTTTTCCGGCCTTTATCATGGCATTGATTAGAACGGGCGTCAGCGTACCGATATTGAGCACCAGCGCCCCGGAAATCGAGACCATTTCCTCTACCTCTTCCTCGGCATGGGCCATCACAGGCAGCGCCCCCAGAGACCGGGTGATGCTGGCGCATTCCGATATGGTCACCCAGTTTGTAATGTGGTGTACCAGCGGTTTTTTCTCTCTTATAATCCCGAGCATCTCGGCGGCTTTCAGTGCGATATCCTGTGTCATGCAATCACCCTGGCAGTATTTTGCCATGGATATTTAACGTTGCGGTGAGAAGTAAGTATTCAGTGAAACGATTGTAGATTGTAGATTTACGATTGTAGATTTACGACGAACGGACATTCTGCCAGCAAATATCTAAAATCTAAAATCTAAAATCTAAAATTTCAGGCGCTCTCCTCGATTATCCCGCCGGCCACCACAGCATCGCCGTCGTAAATGCCCACAGCCTGGCCGGGGGCAACGGCCCACTGCGGTTCCCTGAATTTCACTGATATCCTGCCGTCCGGAAGGGGTTCGGCACTTCCCGAGATCATCTCCTGGGTGTGCCGTATCCTGAATCCGTATTCTTTTCCCGACGCGATGCTTTCCGCCGAAACAAAATTGATGTTACTGGCCACCAGCCCCTCCGAATACAGTTCGGATTTCTCTCCCACAATAATCACATTTCTTTCGGCATCGATGGCCCTGACGTAAAGCGGTGTTCCGGACGGAATGCCCAGCCCCCGTCTCTGGCCGACGGTGTATCGCCAGACGCCGTCATGCGTTCCGACAGTATTTCCGGCAGTGTCCAGTATGTCGCCCGGCTTCGGTTCCGCGGCGATTAGGTCGGCTATATTCCCGTCATAAAAGTCCTGGCTGTCCGGCTCATCATGAGTTCCGAGGCCAATGTCCTTGGCTATTCTCCTCACTTCCTTCTTGGTGATGCCGCCCAGCGGAAACAGCGTTCTACCCAGCTGTTCCTGTGTGAGAAATATGAGGCCGTAGGACTGGTCCTTTGTGCTGTCCAATGCCCTTTTCAGGGTCCATCTTCCGTTGCCTGTACGGTGTTCCACCCTGGCATAGTGACCGGTGGCGAATTTCTCGAATTGTATGCCGGCGGACAGCGCCTTTTCCAGCATGGCGCCGAACTTCACCCTGGGGTTGCATCTGAGGCAGGGGTTCGGTGTGCGTCCGGAGACATACTCATCCACAAAATAATCCATCACTATTGCTTGGTACTCTTTCGACAGGTCCAGCACATGAAAAGGCATGCCCAAGGTCTCTGCCACCGCACTCGCCATCTTAGCTTTTTTTGAATGGTCGGTCCCATAGCAGCCTTTTTTTGCGCCTGGCAGGTCATCGGAAATCCTCATCATGATTCCCACAACTTCATGCCCCTGTTTCTTCAAAATAGCCGCTGCCACCGAGGAATCAACGCCGCCGCTGAGCCCCACCGCCACTTTCATCTCAATCCGGCCTTCAGCCGCTCCACGGCTTCCTTGATAGTTTCGATGCTGGTGGCGTAAGATAGTCGCACATAACCTTCTCCGCCCGGCCCGAATGCCGTTCCCGGCAGAAGCGCTATGCCCAGTTCGTTGATGGCGAAGTCTGCGAACTCGCTGCTGTTCATTCCCGTTTTCGTTATGTTCGGGAAGGCGTAGAACGCACCCTGGGGTGTGACGCAGCTCAGCTTCGGAATGCTGTTCAGTCCCTCAATTAAAACGTCCCTGCGCTCCCTGAAGGTGCGCATCATGTCATCCACATACTGGGGTCCCTTGAGGGCGGCAATGCCTCCGTACTGGAGAAAATCAGGAGTGCAGGAAACGGTGGCCTCAAGCACCATGCTCATCTTCTTTATCACTTCCTTCGGGCCCACGGCATAGCCCAGGCGCCAGCCAGTCATGGCGTATGATTTGGAAAATCCATCTAGGAGTATTGTCCTTTCATTGCATTGGTCCCGGATGGCCGCGCTGTGATGCGGGTAATCGTAAGTCATCTTGCTGTATATTTCATCGGAAAGAAGGTAGATATCCCGCTCCTCGGCTATCTCCGCAACCCGTTCTATCTCGGATTTCTTCATCACGCCTCCGGTGGGGTTGGACGGGGAGTTGAGGATTATCAGCCGTGTATCATCGTCGATGGCGCTGTTCAAATCTTCGGGATCCAGCCGGAACTCGTTCTTCTCCTTCAGGCGAACGAAGTTTCCTTTTATGCCGGTGTATTTCAGCACCGAGTAATATGTCAGGAATCCCGGATCCTGAAGTGCGATGTTCTGGTGCTGCTCTACAACGCAGGACACAAGGTAAAATATCAGTGGATTGCCACCGGGCGCAACAAGAATCTGGTCAACGTCCGGTCTGAAGCCTCTGGTTTTCTCCACCTCTTCGCAAATGGCCTCCCTCAACTCCAGAATGCCGTTGGAATTCACGTAACGCGTTTTTCCGCCCCGCAGCGCCTTGATGGCTGCCTCGCAGATATGTTCCGGTGTATCGAAGTTAGGCTCGCCGATCTCGAAATGAAGAACCTTCTTTCCCTGCCTCTCCAGGGCCTTGGCCTTTGCGAGAAATTCGAATGCGGCGTTCGGGACCAATCTTTCGGCCCCCTCGGTCAGAGATTTCATGTGAACGTCACGGGAAATCCGTGAATCCCTAATACCTTTTCCCTATGTATGTTAATGTGGCAATTCGCAGCAGAAATTTCAGGGCTGTACGTAAGAGTTCAGTCTTCTGAAGTTTGCCCGTTAAATTGTAGTTTTTAGTGAACAGTGAATAGTGATAAGTGAAAAATGAAAAACGTAGTATTTTTGTCCTTGATAGCCAATTTTTTCACCATTTACCTCCCAACGTCACTTTTCACTATTCACTTTACACTTTTCACTATTCGCTTCGGCCAGTCAATAAGTCCGTAAATCTACAATCTACAATCTACAATAGTTACTTCTTCATTTCACTGAATGCTTACGGCTGTACAAAAGCTTTATTAGTCTGGAATACCTATATTTGGCTTGATACAATGAAGAGCAACATACCAGTCTCTGAAATCATGAGCACAGACATACCCCAGATGGAACCTTTCGAAACTGTGGAAGACTCCGCCGCAAGAATGGTGGAGCACGGTACCGGTTGCGTGATCATAACCGAGGATGGCAATCCCATAGGCATCGTCACCGAGCGCGACATTGTCCGGAAGGTCGTGAGCGCCCGCAAGGCCCCGTCAAAGGTCCAGCTTCGCGACATAATGAGCTCCCCAATCGTCTGGGTTCCCAGGACAACGGATATCCTGGATGCCGCAAAGCAGATGGCCAAGCTTCACCTTAGAAAATTGGTGGTCATGCACGACGGTCGTTTCATGGGTGTGGTATCAGCCCAGGACATTCTTCAGATTGCACCGCATTACATCGAGGTCACCAGGGAACTGGCCAACCTTTCCGGAGAGGGCGATGATTTCATGGCCGCTTCCATCGAGCAGGCTTCCGGTTACTGCGAATCATGCAAGGTATACTCGGACATGCTGGAATATCATGACGGTGCTTTGTTGTGCCCCGGATGCAAGGAAAGGGTGGAATAGAGAGATTGTAGATTTATTAATTGCTGCTGGCAGAATGCCCACCCGTATTTTAGATTTTAGATTTTAGATTTTAGATTTTAGATTTATGCTGAGAATATGCCACGCCGTCAATCCGTCGTAAATCTACAATCTACAATCCCTAAATCTACAATCTACAATCCCTAAATCTACAATAGTCAATCCCTGTCCGAACCCCGCAGTTACCTTTTTATAAACACCGCAATTTCCATAGCCCATGAAACAGAACACCAGAGTCATACTGGCGCTGGACATTACCGACCGTCACAGGGCCATGGAGACCGTTGAGAAAGCAAGGGATAGCATAGACGCAGTAAAGGTGAACTATCCTTTCGCTCTGGCATGCGGCATGGATGCCGTTGCGGAACTGGCGGGTTCTGTGGATGTGATATGCGATTTCAAGGTTGCCGATATTCCGAATACCAACCGTCTCATAGTCGAGCAGGTGAGGAAATCCGGCGCGGCCGGAGTGATCTGCCAGGCATTCCCGGGCAAGGATTCATTGGAGGCCTGCATCAGGGCCGCGGAAGGCATGGATGTTTTTGTTGTAACGGAGATGAGCCATCCCGGCGCGGACAGGTTCATGATCCCGGTTGCCGAAGACATGGCCAAACTGGCCGTTGAGGTCGGTGCGACAGGTATAATTGCCCCTGCCACCAGGCCGGAGAAGATTGCAACCCTCAGAAAAATTGTCGGTAATCTCAAGATACTTTCACCCGGTGTGGGTGCCCAGGGCGGTTCAGCATCCGCAACGGTCAAGGCCGGTGCCGATTATGTCATTGTGGGAAGAGCCATATACGATGCCCGGGACCCCGGGGAAGCGGCGAGGAAGATCGCGGAAGAGATCAGGGGTGCTTTGCAATGATGAGCCAGGTTCCTGCGTCCATGAATATTGAATGCCCCGAATGTGAAGATGAAACGCTTCACAAGACCCTCAAGGGCCGCCTCGAAGGCAAGAAGCTCAAGCTCGTTCTGAAATGCAGCAAGTGCGGAAAGGTTCGCGACGAGGTATTGGAGGCCATTGGCCAAATCCAGATACGGATGATAATCAGCCGGGGCGACGTCTCCGAGAGGACAACAGCCATGTTCCCGAATGACTGGGACTTCACGGTGGGGGATGATTTCATGCATGATGATGAACGCCTTCAGGTCACCGGCATAGAAGTCAAGGGCGTCAGGGTGGACGGCGCAAAGGTCGGCGAGGTCCAGACGCTTTGGACCAAGAACTTCGACCAGGCCCGGGTAAAGATTTCCGTTAACAGGAGCGGTCACACGCGTTCCATGGAGATACTCACCGACCCGGAGGCTGAATTCACTGTCGAGGCCATGATAGACGTAAACAACATTCCCATGAGAATTCATTCGATAAAGACCACTGCCGGGCGCATACGGAGAGGCACAGTCGTTGCAAGTGATATCGTTCGAATTTATTGCACCGATACCAGGCCCAGGTCGACAGGTTACAGGCGCCGGTCGTAAATTATCAACCCCCAAAGGAACTGGCGTTTGTTGCCAGGGCTGGAAGTTTACACTATAGTTAAGCAAAATACCGGGCCCGCAACCGTATCGTGCGTCCCTCACTCCGTTTTGATAAGGGCTACCACGGCAACACCCACGATGCCTATGGCGGCCAGCAATGTGATTAATCCGTCAACTCCGAAATTCGCATCCGCGGTTGTGATGGTTATGACGCTGTCCGAATTTTCCGGGATGTACACTATGACATCATACCCGTTTGCGGTCTTTACCGCGAAATAACTGGCTTCCTCGCCGGTATCCCAGAGTGTTTCGGCCATGCCGAGACCGGACTTAAGGTCCACACCGTCCAGTTTCACAGTCATGTCATCGGCAGAAACGTATTTCAGATATGGCTCGGTCACGTGGATTACGACGGACTTTCCGGTGGCATTTCCTGTTACCTGGACCTCAACGATTTCCTCGGACGCGGTCACGGCGTACAGCCATGTGTCCCCGTAAGATACGACGTCCTCACCCACGGTCCATCCGGCGTCCAGCAGGTACATCTCGGCAGAGACCCGACCTTCGGCGACCGCGGTGCCGACCGGGCTGTCAATGCCTGTATCGGTCCTGAAAACCACACCTGAACCGGAGGGCAGGCTGAAAAGAACTTCCTGGCCGGCGATATTGGCAGTTGAACCATCCAGCATGACAAAGATGCCGCTGACATCTTCGCTGCCGACAATGATGGAGTTGCCTCTCTTTATGGCACCCGTTCCCTGGGCCAGTTCGAACTTGAGCGTGTTCTGTTCCAGGGCATGATACTGAATGACCGTGGTGGGTGTCTCGTGTATGTCCAAACGTCCGTACCGGTCCCTGTGGGTCATGTTGGTCAATCCCTCGTAAAATTCTATTCCGGATTCATAGTTCTCTATGCCTATCCTTTCGAAAATGTCGAAGGTCATGCCGCCCCTCACCAGGGAATAGTTGGCCAGCGGGTAGGAGAAGTCCGGCATGGGCGGGTTAACTGCCAGTTCATAGGCGGAGTAATCGCTAGTTCTTGGCACATACTGGCCGGTGCCTGTGAGGAGCATCACGGAAAAAACAGCGGCGATTACAATGATTGTGGCGAATATGCCGCATTTAATTTCGACCCTCGATTTTTTCATAAATATCTCCGGGGAAGAATGGAGGAGGCTAACCTCCCCCGTTTCCGGGGAAGGTTCTATTATGTGGGCAGAATAATAGATACTAACCTCTAAAACATAATAGAGTGTATCTAGTTTATATATGGTTTGGTACAAGTGTCGAACACAGAATCTTAAATTATTACGTCACCGCCGAGCGCAATCGATACCACCACGCACAAAATCGCAGTAATTAAACCGACAGCCAGCATTCTCAGACCGTGCCACAGCATATTCTCCTCGGTCACCTTGGCCAGGTACATGCCCAGTATGGAAAGTATAGCCAGTGTGATGCCCAGCGAAACAATGAATGCCGCACTCATGTCAAGTATGCCGAAATGTATGAGGAAGTAAGGCGATATCACTGCAAGTGCGGCGATAGCCGGACTCAGGGCATCCACCATGGCCGTAACCTTTGTTGCGAACTTGGCCGCTTCCTTGTGCATTGAATCTTCGTCCATCGGTTTGAGCATTGCCTTCTCGATACCCTTGATCTCCTTGGTGCGCTCGGCGCTTTCTGCCATGTAGGCACCGCTGAACCCCGATATCCCCATTGCAAATGAGCCGGAAATTCCCGCGGCGATGATGATGGTAGGGGTCTCTGTTTGAGCCATTGCAGCACCTATGACAACGCCGAGCATGGTCAATGCCCCGTCAAATGCATTCATTACAAAATAACGTCTTGCGATGGTCCCCAAGTCGGAAATCTCGGCATACATCTTCCACCGCTCAAGGCGGGTGGTACGCTGTCTACTCCCAGGTTCTTCGTCATCCATCTGTGTTTCCGAAGGTTTCAATGGGTGCTTGTTATTAAAATTATCGCTGTGAAGAGTGGGGACTCGTCTGTTTTGAATGAAAATGCTATTATAATCAGTCCCAATATGCTGTCAACCGCCTTTCGTTACAGCGTCTATAAGATAGAATCAAGATTAAATACGAGAACACATATCCGTGGCTACCTCATCTGGCAATTTTAAATGTGCCAGAGAAATAGGGGGACATCAAATGGCAAGAATGCACGCACGCAAGAAGGGAAGGTCGTCATCGAAACGGCCCTTCACGACTGAGAACCCGGCATGGGTACCGCTCGGAAGCACAGAAATAGAGAACACCATAGTGAAGCTGGCCAATGACGGCAGCAACAGCGCATTGATCGGTCTGGTGCTCAGGGACCAGTACGGCGTTCCGGATGTGAAACTCGCCACCGGCAAGAGCATCACCGACATAATGAAAGAGAAGAACATAATGCCGAAATTGCCGGAAGATATAGGTGCCCTCCTGAAGAAGGTTATCGGCCTTAGCACGTACCTCAAGGCGAACCCCAGGGACATCCACAACAAGAGGAACCTGCACCTGCTGGAAGCCAAGATAAGACGGCTTGAGCGCTATTACAAGAACACAGGCGCCATTCCGGAATCCTGGAAATACTCGCTGGACCGCGCCGAGCTGGAACTGAGTAGGTAAGCATGCCTGACGGCGCTCAACCCAACATGACTTTCAGCGCCTCACTTTCCAGGCGCCTTGAAGAGGCATCGGCTATCCTTAAATCTCACAAGGGCGATGTTCGCATAATTTCTCATTACGACCCAGACGGCATCGGTGCCGCAGCGGTTGCCTGTAGGATGGTTCGGAGGCTCGGTCTCGGGTTCAGAACCACACTGTCGAAGAAACTTACTGATGAGATGCTGGCGGAAATCCGTGATAAAACTCCGGAGGACCATCTCATTATTTTCACGGATATGGGCAGCAGTATGATAACTCAGCTTGAGGATTTTCCACAGAGGGTCATGGTAATCGACCACCACCAGCCAGAGAAGGAAGGCGAGAATATTGTACACCTTAACCCGCATCTCTTCGGTATTGACGGTGCCAGGGAGGCATCCGCATCCAGCTTTTTTCTGGCCCTGGCTACAACGGTTGCTTCGGAAAACTGGGACATGATAGGTCCGGCGCTGGCAGGTGCCGTGGGTGACCGCCAGAACCTTGGTGGTTTCAAGGGGTACAATGAGGACATGGTGATTGCCGCCGCAGGAAGAGGACTTCTGAAACTGGAGAACCTTCCCAACCTGAAAGGCCAGACCGTATACGATTCTTTCATTGACTATCCGGAACCGTATTTCAAGGGAATAACCGGCCGCAAACGGGAATCCAGCCGATTTCTGAAATGGATGGGCTTTGAAAAGGAGACCAAACTTTCCGACCTTGACGACGAGAAGAAACGTTTCCTCAATTCCATATGCGCATTGCGGCTCATCAGGCAGAACGCTACTCCCGAAGCGACTGGCGATCTCATCATAACAAGATACTGGCTGAATTCGTGGAATATGTATGCCGATGAGCTGAGCTCGCTGTTCAACAGCTGCTCCAGGCAGGGTGAACAAACTCTCGGTCTGGCCCTGGCTCTGGGTGATGCGGGCGCGAAGGAAAAGGCCCTGGAGCATGAAAGGGCACACAGGGAGTTCATAGTACAGAACCTCAGGGAACTGGAAACCGAACCGCCGAAGGCAATGGATCACATCCAACATTTCCGCACATCGGAGGTCAATTATGCCGGGGTACTGGCCGGTCTCGGAACTCTGTATTTCTTCGATTCATCAAGGCCGACACTGGGCATGGCCGAGAAGGGCGGCGAACTGCACCTATCCGCCAGGGCTCCGAGGGCGCTGGTGAAGGCCGGTCTGAATCTGGGATTGGCTTGCAAACAGGCGGCTGAAAAGGTGGGCGGAGCAGGAGGCGGCCACGACATCGCGGCCGGTGCCACATTTCCGGTGAAAAGCGAGGCCAAGTTCCTGAAGGAGATGGACCGGATTGTGGGGGAGCAGCTGCACCCAGAAAAATAAGAAACAATCATTAAATATGAACTGCGATTACTTGATTCAAATAATCCCCAGGTGAACCGATGAAATTACACAAATTTGTGACAGCCCTTATCGCTTTGGCAATGCTTCTTTCCCCATTACTCATATTCGGAACTTCTTCGGCCGGCATTGCACCGCCTCCAGATGACCTAATCAATGGCGTTCAATACATTGACGGTGACTGGGTCATTTCCGGATATGAAAACTATTCCAACGAGATAATTTATCTTACTGGGAATCTGACTGTTACCGGAACGGGTATGCTGGCTTTCGAGAATGTGACTCTTCTCATGAATAATACCAATTCCGATGGTGAGCATTTCATACTTGTCCAGGATGGCGGGACATTCTATGTCAATGACACTGATGGAAACCCAGCCACGACCTATGACCGTTCGGTGATAACCAACAGCGAACTGGAGCCCTATGGTTATGATTTTCAGACTAATGCTACAGGAACCCTGGAGGTGCGGAACAGTGTGATCAGGCGATGCGGAATTCTCACCGGCGGGGCCGGGAAGGAAAAATCCGGCCTGATAAGTCATTCTGATTCCACGTTCATCGAGAACACCGAACTTTATTTTAATGCAAATGGCCTGGTTTCCGATTCAGCTGGCTTCAAAATGCTCAATTGCAGCATCCATGACAACCTTTTCTATGGAATAAGGGTGCTCAATTCCACATCGCCAGCCAATCAAGTTTCTCTCATACTTTCCAATACCACCATAAACAGCAATCAGGATTCCGGAATATATGTGGAATCCGATTTCATTGACATGTCCCTGGACAACAACACCGTGGAGAACAATGGGGCCGGCGGGGTCATCGTGACATCCCACAGGAATGTCAATGGTACCTTCAGGGACAATGACATAGTTAATAATTCGAATGAGGGCGGCATAGGCATATGGGGTTCCTCGGACCTCTGCGAAATAAGGGTTGACCTTACCGGAAACAATCTCTCCCACAATACTGGTCTGGCTCCGCTGAGGCTGGGTTTCAGGCACAATGAGATTCCAGTACATTCGGTGTGGGTCAATGCCAGTAACAATGACATATGGGGTGTGGGTTCCTATGACGGTCTGGTACTGATACTTGCGGTGGATTCCATTACTGCCAATTTCACAGATAATAATTTCATATCGCCATATACCCAGAACGGCTTTCACCTGGGCCAGATTTCCAAGGAATTCAATGTAAATCCATCAACCAGGGTGGTGAGGGCGGAGATTCACAACAATAATATCTCCAACCTGGCTTCCGGGGCTGTCAGGGTCTGTGCGGTGAAGGATATATTCTGCAATATGACCGGCAATCACGTATATCATCCTGACGGTGCCATGACCTGCGGCGCAGTGACCTTTGGATGGTTCAAATCGGGACTTGATTATTCCACTCCGGAGAATGCCACCATCAATTTCAAGAACAATATCATTGAGGGGCTACAAGACACTGGCGGATTGGGAATGAAAGCCATTTACAATCTCAATGCAGACGTGGAGAACAATACCATACTGGACACACACGGCATGGGCATCAAACTGGGTTGGATGGACGATTCGGAGTATACACAGACCACAAAATTATGGAGCCGGCCCACAAGAAACGTACAGGCGAAGGTCTGCAATAACACGGTCTCGGGCAGGGGTGGGCCGGGTATCTGGTTATACTCATTGTCTGGCAGCAGGGTATATGATAATACCATATCTGCAAGGACCGGACTCCTGACCAGAAAATTGGTGGGCGCGGGAATCAGGATACAGGATACCAACGGCGCAGCAGAAATATTCAATAATTCAGTATCCGGCTGTGAGGCCTTCGGCATCCAGTTGTATCATTCTGCGGGAGTATCGGTGCATGACAATCTAATGAGTGCAAATACCTATGGAATGGCGTTGAATTCATTCTCAAAGCACAATGTTCTATTCAATAACATTATATTAAAATCTGCCAGTCAGTATGGGTACTATCTTACGAGTGACTCCCTTGACCATGCCATACCGGATAACAACACGGTTAATGGGGAATGGCTGAGATATTTCTATGACACGCACGGTTCCCCCGGTACACCGGTTCTGATTGAGAACCATATAATCCAGGAACCTTTGATGTCCAATCTTGGCCAGATAATATTGGCGAACAGCAGTTATGTGTCTTTGCAAAACAATGTAGCCGCGCAAGGGATGAACGGTATTTATCTCTATAATGTTGACCATTCCATGATTGCCAGAAACGATATTCAGGATAATACCTTACTGGCCACCAGTCATGGTTTACACCTGGAATCTAACACAAGCGACAATATCATCGAATCGAACAATTTCGAAAATAACTTTAATGGCATCGCTATTCTTTCTAACAGTGTCAGGAATAGATTTTGGTACAATCAGTTGAACAAATCAGATACGCAGATTGGTTTGCTGATGGGTACGGATGGCACAGTCTGGAACAATGATATACCCCCGAACAACACTGTATGCGGGACACCAGTGAGATATTATTTCATGGAGGATGGCCTCAATCTCGCCGACATCACTGTGGCCACGCCCCTTATGAGCAATCTGGGCCAGTTCATTGTATTGGATTCATCCAATCTGAGTTTTTCAAATATAACTCTCTCTAAAGGATATTCCGGATTTTATCTGGCAAATTTACAGAATGCAACTTTCAGACGCCTGAATGCATCCGCGAACAATAATAATTTCTATTGCCGGAATTCCGGCAATATCTCCATTTTTGACTCAAAAGCCGAGGCTGGAAATATAAATCTTGAATTGGACAACGTTCAAAATCTTCATGCAGACAATGTTACACAATTAGGCGGGACGTATTCGGTTCGTTTAACATCCTCAAATGGAACCATACTTAATTCCACTTTATCAAACGCAACTCTTTACACACTGAATCTGGCCACCGGCAGCCAGCTTGAATTAGTAAATACCACATTCCACAATGCGACCCTTAACTCGGATTCTGTGCTGAACGTAAGCTGGTATCTGGACTTGGCTGTTGAGTGCAACCTCCAGCCCGTTGAAAGTGCCAATGTCACTGTAACAAACGCTTCCGGTTTTATAGCGTTCGATGGTTTGACCGCCCCGGACGGAACAATCCGTAACATCAGGCTGAAGGAGTATGAAATGACCCCCAACGGGACCGCGTTCCAGACCCCTTACAACCTGTCAGTGAGTCAGGAAACCTTGGGCGACTATACGCAATCGTTAAACATGAGCCGGACCACACATCTGGATGTGACTTTGGGGGACCTCACGGCGCCCGAGATTACCGTTGAACCAACGATAACGCCCGGCATCCTGGGTACTTCGACGGACACTGCCTGGCTCAACGTCACCATTGAGGACACCGGAGTCTGCCCCGGCCCGATTGCCGATGCCGAATGGTTCCTGTCGACAACCATGCCCCAGATTGTGAATGGCACGGGATTTCCCATGCTGGCTTCCGACGGGATTCTGGACGGCTCGAACGAGTCCCTGACCAGCGAGATTGATATAGCCCAGTATTCCAAAGGCCCCAGGACATTCTGGGTTCATGGGAAAGATGCCTCTGGAAACTGGTGTGGTTGGAAATCACTATCCGTTAATGTGGTCGATGATGAGGGTCCGCGCATTACTGGTACTGTATCTTATTCTCCCGCAACCGTGTCCACAAAACTGAATGAGATATGGCTCACGCTAACGCTGGACGATGCCGGACTGGGCGATTCAAAGGTGACAAACGCGGTTTGCACGGCCATTGATTCCGTTGGAATTTCATACAATCTAACATCCCTCTCGGTAACAGCGAAGGACGGCTTCCTGAACGAGATAAACGAAACCGTATCCATCAGCGTTGACATAACAGCATTACCGCATGGAATCTACGCATTTTACCTCAAGGGAACCGATGAGTTCGGGAACCTTGGGACTGAAAGGAACATCACGGTTGAGATTCTGGACGGTGACGCGCCTGCAAAACCGCAGGGCCTGATCGTTATCGCCATGGACGGGCAGGTGGAACTGAGCTGGACACCGAACACAGAGGACGACCTTGCTGGATATAAAATCTACCGAACCATGTGGTCCGGCAGCAACTACGAATTGGTCGGCACCGTGGGTCCGAACACCACAAACTGGCAGGACAGTGGTCTGGAGAATGGAAGGTCATACTATTACGTCATCAGCGCCTTTGACGATGCCCCGACGCCTAATGTTTCCCCGTACTCCGATGAAGTGAGCGTCGATCTCAAGGGTTCTTCTGATATTGTCGGCAGTTTCTGGTGGGTTCTGGTTTCCGCAATCCTGATAATCACCACGGTATTTGTGATATTCTTCCGCAAGTCAAGGAACAAATCACCCGACCCTCCCATCCCCGAGGATAACAACAATAAAACCGGATAATATTTTTCTGTATTATAGAATGATATATGTTTATATATTATTAACTATATCACCAGAGCACGAACCTAAAGTTCGAGGTGAATTAAATGAGAAAAATATCTGCAATATTGCTTACATTGGCAATGGTGAGCACTGTTTTTGCGAGCGTTCCCATGGTTTACGCCAAGGAACCGGTTCAGAACAGTGTGCTGGATCAGGCATGGACCGGAGATCAGATAATCACGCCTGGTGAGATATACACGAATGAGATTATTTGGGTAACAGGTAATATCACAATCCCGACCGGAGCAAGCCTGACGCTTGTGAACACCACAATTGTGATGAATTCCTCTGCCACAATCAGGTATCACATTGAAGTTCAGAATGGTGGTGCACTGGCACTTATTGATGGCGGTGATGGTCTGGCCCCAATGGATGTCGGAGACTCTGATCCATCCATTATTACAGCAAATGTAACTGCAAATTACAATTTCTGGATAGATGCTGGAGCAACAGTAAGTGTTCAAAACAGTCAGATTCAGTATGCAGGAAATAATACCAACATGCCTCCAGATCCATGGAGTGGTATTTTTATCCAGTCAAATTCAGTATCAATCCAAAACAGCCTTATATCCGATTGTGAGCATGCTCTGATATATGACAGCTGTTTCCCGGCCCTTCTGGCATTCAATAATATCTCTAATAACAATGGTCTTGGAGTCGGCATAGGCGCTCTTACCAATCCGCTTTATAAAATAACCGGAACAATTTCCAACAATAATATAGTGAACAATGGCGGAACCGGTCTGGAGATGCACGCACCGGATATTGATGTGGAAATATTCAACATGAATGTTTCTGAAAATAATTATGGAATCAATATTTACGGAGATGCAACATCATATGCAAATATCCACAATAACATTCTATGGCGAAACTTTGGGCCGTCAGACAACGGTGCTTCGGCAATTTACGTTTATGCCAATGAAACAGGTATTGTTGATGCCACGGTCACGCATAACACAGTAATCGAGAACCAGTGCGGCGTGAGACTAGGATTCCGGTATGGCGGCATCCAGAGCGGAACAACGACTGCTCTGATAGCCAATAACACACTTATCGGAAATGACGGCGGCACATTGGTCAATGCAGAGGGAAATGCCAATGTAAAGATGGTTGACAATTACCAGGCCGGCTCGGACTATTTCAGTAAGGTGGATAAGGTCAAGTTCGGCATGGAACCCAGCAATGATTATGCATGTCAAAACCTGACCTTAGAATATGCCAGAAATGTGGTGTGGTGCGGAATGGCCGGGGACGGCTGGAACACAGCGGTTGTGCTCCAGACCGGGGCCCAGAAGGAAATGGTCGCCACAGTATCTGACAATGACATTCGCGGGGGAGCAAATATGGGCGGCGTATTCTGGCTCGGAAGTTCACGTAACAGTTGGAATTACATGCCCGAGAACCTGACCGCATACGTTGCTGATAACTATATCCAGCTGCTTTATGACTTTGATTCTTGGTCAAGCAGTGACATATCATATGCGTTCACATTTGATTCTCAGTTCAACACGGACCTGACATTCATTGACAACACCTATTATTCCACCGATGCCGCCGAGGGCGGCCCGGATTACGGAAATTCAGTCCTATACATGGGCGCAGATGATTCGGAGGGTGACATGACCTACAATCTGACTGCACTTATCCAGGGCAACAGATTCATAACCCGTAACCAGTATGACGACAATATGCGCTGTGCTTATATATGGGGCAATGCAAAATTGGACCTGGATGTGAAGATAATCGACAATTACTTCGAGTACATAGAGTACTACAGTCCAAGTTATTACATGACCGGCTTCATAATATTCGGAGACCCAAGGGATGCTGATTACGGCCCGGTGAATGTACACCTCGACATAATGAACAATGAAATGTTCATTGTTATTCCAGACGGACATGGAATTGCACCCTGGGGATTGACGCGTTTCTCACCGAATGCCAGCTGCGAAAACACGTTCCTGAATTATACTGGCAACGATGTGACATATGTAGGTAGCGACTCTCAATCATACCTGACTGGAACCCTAATCATAGGTAATGCAGACGATGATGAGTTTTCAAAGAATGTAACAGCAAATATCAATGATAATAATATCTTTGCTGACTTTGGTTCGGGTGCTGACACCGCTGGTGGTGCCATAGTTCTCAATGCTTGGGAAAATCTAATCGTAAATATGAACAATAATCGTATTGAATCTATTCAAACCGATGAAACAACCTCAACCCCTTATGGTGTCAGGCTTGGCTTCTACTGTAACAGCAATGGAATAATCACCAAGAACACAACCGTAAAAATGAACAACAATGATATTATCACCGCAGGCAGGGGCAGCGCATTGCTTGTTGGCGCTCTTAATGACCTGGACTTTGAATTTGACGGCGGAGAGATAAGCAAGGCATTCTATGGAGATTGCGGCGGTTGGGGGCCCTATGGAACTGAATATTCATACGGTTCAGGAATAGCAATGCTTGCACCTTACATGAATGCAACAATCAAAAATGCTTACATTCACGACAACCATGGAGCAGGAATTTATGCTGACATTGAATATGATGCAAACATAGATATTATGGACTGCACGATAGAAGATAATTTGTGGCACGGCATATTGCTGCAGAGTCAGAACGGTGTGATTGACGCGACCGGCTCCATTGAGGGCTGCACAATCACTGGTAATGGAGCAAACCTGAACGGCGACCTGCCTGGCCTGGGTAGTGGCATGTACTTCGACAATGTCATAGCGGACGTTGTCAATTGCACTCTCGACAACTCGGGCGGGAATGTCGAACTGGGAATCATGAGCGAGTCACACGTCACTGCATTGAACACCATCTTCGACAAGAACAGTGTGTTCCTGGATTCTGCTGCCGGATTCTTAACCGGTGGAACACAGCCGGAGAACACATGGGCCACCTGGGCGGCAGTAGGAAATAACGGATACTTCAACATCACGATTGACGGGGTGTCGGCCGATGTCGGACCTGTTGATCTTACCGGTGTTGTCGGCGGTGGCCAGGTGGCAACCGCAGTGACAAATGCCCTGGTTGCGGCGGGATTCACGGGTGTAACATGCACCTGGACCGGAACCGATTTTGTCATTACTTCCGGAACCACAGGAAATCAATCTACCGTATCAGCCCTCACCACACACAGCGGCGCTCTTGGAACCGACATCTCCGGAGTTGCAGCCAGTACTGGTGTGACTGCATGGTGGTTGGACTGTGCAATTAACGGTACGTCCACCGCTGGAACCACAGCGACCCTGCTTGTCCAGTGGTTCATGCACGTCAAGGCTCAGCAGCTGAGTTCTGGCTTGGGACTTCCGGGCGCAAGCGTTACGGTTCGGGATGTTACTGGCACAGTTGTGGGAACGGGCACAACAGCGAATGACGGTTGGAGGTGCTTCGTCGTAGATGAATATTTCCAGAATGTTACCCAGAGCAATATTGATAGGACATACTTCACAGCACACAGCGTAAGTGCGACAAAAGGCACTGCGACAGGAAACGCCGCTCCGGTCATCATGGATGCAACAAAGGATGTCATTGTGATATTGGATTACACCTCCTTCCCGCCGGTCGCCAATGCCGGTCCGGACCAGACAGTGAACGAAGACGTGAATATGACATTCGATGGTTCTGGTTCGACGGACGATTTCTGGATAACAAACTGGACATGGACATGCGCCGCTGCAAATTGCACATTATACGGCGAAACAGTGAACTACACGTTCAACACACCTGGTGTTTACACTGTCACATTGACAGTCACCGACTATGAGGGATACACAGACACAGATTCCGTAAACATAACGGTGGTGGATGTGGCTGCTCCAGTAGCAAACGCCGGACCTGACCAGACAATCAACGAAGATTCTGTGGTTACATTTGATGGAACTGGCAGCACCGACAACGTTGCAATCATTAATTACACCTGGACATTCACAGATGGCAGCACAGTTGTCTCCCTTTATGGTGTATCTCCCGCCTACACGTTCCAGATGCCCGGGGCGTACAGTGTGACTTTGACAGTGAGCGATGGGACTAACACTGCTACCGACACAGTTATAATCACGGTAAGGGACATCACTGCGCCAGTTGTGGATGCGGGTGCAGGGAAAACCGTTCCGCAAGGCACAACCGTGATACTCGACGGGTCCCCGAGCTTCGACAACGTGGGCATTGTCAGCTATGTTTGGACATTCAATGACGGAGCCAATGAGGTAATACTTGCAGGCAAGTTCATCAACTACACCTTTACACAACAGGGCAATCGAACCGTGGCTCTCAAGTGCACCGATGCAGCAGGAAATAGTGCAACTGGTACAACCTGGGTGAATGTCTGTGACATGACCCCGCCGAACGTGCTTGTTGTGGCACCCGGCGAGAGCCTGACCGGAGTCCCGATTGACTGGGCCCTCATAATAGTCTTTGACGAGCCAATGGATACTGCAAGCGTCGAGGCTGCATTCAGTATCAGCGGCGCCAACGCAACAGTGACAGGTTTCACCTGGGACGCCACCAACAGATACGTGACCATTGACTTCTCTACCCTGGCATACGGCACAACCTACACATTCATGGTGGGAGCCAATTCCTCGGATGTGGCAGGCAACCACATGGTCACGGCTTACACAGGGTCATTCAAAACGATAAGCGCCCAGGAGACCCCGGAGATACAGGAACCCGAGACCAACTTCTTCACCGACAACTGGTGGATACTCGTGGTCATAATCGTGATTCTGGGAATACTCCTCCTGGTTTCGCTGCTGAGAGGTGGCTCAAAGGAGCCGGCACCACCTGCACCGGAGACACCACCGGAACCGCCAGTCGAACCCGAGACACCGGCAGAGCCCCCGGAAGAAGCGCCTGCAGAGCCAGAGGTCGAAACTGAAGAAATTCAATAAGCAAGAATGGGGGGCCCTAGGGCTCCCCTCCTTTTCACTTTTATAATTTTATTGGAAAATGTTTATTACCCCAGACGTGTATTGCTTTTATGAAAGGCTACTGTATGAGAACATTGCTCTCCATCATTCTGGTACTCGCCCTCCTTCTGGGTATGTTTGCGTTCGATTCACAAACAGCAAAGGCGGAATCATGGATGGATGATTTCACCAATCCTGACCTGCAGTTCGATCCTCGGTGGGTGATTGGCGGCCAGGGGCAGGCCTATCCATTCAATGGGACCTATGCCGAAGCGGTCTCGTTCACAACATCGGAAAATAGCGGTTGGCACGGACCCTGGTTGAAGACCCAGATTTCCCCGGCCGCAGATTTCAATGTGACTCTCAAACTCGACTGTATAGCGGATTATGCAAAGGAGACGCGCGGCCGATTGGAAGTACAGCTTCTCGATACTGCGGGGATTCAATTTTACTCCTTCGGCTGGGAAGATACGGAACTCACCAATCAATATGCCGCAATCAACCTGAAGGGGGAGGGCAATCAGACACTGTTCTCCACTGGCGGGTCGGTAAAATACACGATATTCACGGGCAAGTTGCTGTCTCTTTCCAGAGCATCCGGCGAAATCGGGCTATACATTCAGGGAAACCAGGGTTTCAATGCCCCGGCAAGCTCCAAGGCGCTTTCCGCGGTACGGATATCATTCTACAAACATGAACTCACCTGCACCCCCACCTACATGAGACTGGATTCGATATCTGTCGTGACAACACCGGCCACACTCCCCACGGTTCCGCTGGGGTTAGCCGTGGAATCTTTGGACCGCACGGTATCATTGACCTGGAATTCACCATCCAGCAATGGTGGCCTGCCTATCACGGCTTACAACATCTATCGTGCAACAGAACCCGGTGCCTCTCAGTACCTTACTACCGTGGGTGATGTAAATGTGTACAACGATACCGGTTTGACAAACGGACAAAATTATTATTACACTTTATCAGCGGTTAACAACTTGGGTGCGGGGGCGGTCGCAGACGAAATCACTGCCATGCCGGTAGGTCTTCCAGGTCAACCCAGGAATTTGCAGGCGGTATCCGGCAATGATTATGTATCATTAGTATGGCTCCCACCGTTGAGCGATGGAGGAAGTCCGATTACGAATTATTCCATTGAAAGGGGCGAATTGAGATTTGATGTTTCCGGTGATTCAACAACATTCAACGACACCGACCTCAAGTCCGGAACGGAATATGAATACAAGATATCGGCGTCAAACGCCCTCGGAGAAGGGTTGTTTTCACTCTCAGTCTTCGCCACACCCGGAGCTACCCTTCATCTCCCCATGCCACCGCAGAACCTGAGGGCGCAAGAGGCTGATTCACGGGTAGTGCTTACCTGGGACTCACCGTCCTCAAACGGGAATTCATACATAGTGAACTACACTCTATACAGGGGTACTTCTCCGGGATCCATGACCATCCACAAGATATTCAGCATCCAGTATGAATATGAAGATACAGGGTTGACTAACGGAGTGACCTATTATTACTCAGTAACGGCGACTAATGGTGTGGGCGAGGGACCGCAATCTGCGGAGGTTAGCGTCACCCCAATGGCCCCATTGCCCCCCTCCGAACCCATGCAATTCATCATTAACGGAACTCAGTCATTCGTAATGCTTGAATGGTTGCCACCGCTTTCTGACGGCGGGTCAGACATCACCGGATACAAGGTATATCGCGGCACTTCTCCCGGTCAACTATCCCCTATTGCAAATCTGAGCGTGGTGTATTCATATACCGACACGGATGTTTCCCTGAATCGTACATACTTATATGCGATATCCGCGGAAAACATAGCCGGCGAAGGTACCAGGACATCCGAACTTAACATCACCCTAAAGGGCGCAGACCCTGTCATACTGAATCCGGACAACACCGGGACGGGCATCGACATAAATCTGAATTCGACCATTGTAACATTCATTGCTTTCGGTGTTGCGGCGTTAGCTATCTTTGCTTTTCTGAGATTACCCCCCAATAAATCCGAGGGGAATTCATCCGAGAACCCAGACGAGGCTGTTGATGATAAAGCCGATAATGATGGATCCGACAAAGAAGAAGAAAAGAAGTAATGCAGTGACCTTCTTTCCGAAGGTTGCAATCAACACAGGTATGGATGTGATACAGATGGCGTTCCCGGTTATTGCGAATGCAATAGCGTGACCGAGCGGTAATGCGCCGGAAGCCAGCAGTGGGGCAAGGATGAGAACGTCCTCTCCAGAACAGATGAAAAGCGGGATTCCCATCAGCACTATGAGAAAGAGCCCGGGAATGCTGCCCCAAAGGTCGCCCTGGCTGCCGAATATATGGGATATTGTCTCCGCATCAATGTATACCGACAGAGCCGCGCCGATTATGAGCCCCAAAAAGATGTATTTCATTAGATACATAAACTGGTCCCAGGAGGCAAGAAGTGCGGAACTGTGGCTCTTCAACATGTTGGATGATTTGCAACCCTCGCAAGTATAGCATCCCTTCCCGCAGGCATCGGGTTCCTTGACCCCCACGAAACGCTCGATGAATATCCCGGCGATCATGGCTAGAGCAAAGACGGAAATAACCTCGATGACAATATATTCCCACCCGATCCTCGCAAAAGCGAGAATAATGACTATCGGGCTGAGCACTGGGACGACTATCAGGAATGTGATGACCGTGCGGACGCGCATTTGCTTTCCCATGAGCATCCCGTGGGCCAGGGGAACGGCCGCGCACGAACATATGGGAAGAAGCGATGCCATGGCACCGGCTCCGAGCATGCTTTTTGGAAGCTTAATCTTGCCAATGCCCATGTACTTGACCATGAATCCAGCAAGGACACATCCCCAGATGAACCATGGAAGAATGCCCAGAAGGTCCCTGAAAAGCCAGTCCAAGTATTCCCTGTCCTCCCCCAGCCCCGCTGTTTCGGTTATCTGGCACATCCAGCAATATAGGTAAAGGAATACTGCGCCTATGGCGGCGATGCCCATGAACCAAATCTTGTACTTGTCAGGGATATTTGCATCATTGAACGTTTTGAGAAGAAGGCCATCCAATTTTTTCCAGTGCCTTCTCATCCATCCGAATATCCAGAGGGCTCCCGTGAATATGATAAGCAGCATACTGAGAAATTGGTGGATGCTGAAATCTCCTATTGTCAAATCTTCAATGCCTGCCATACGCCTACCATCAACTTCTTAGACTATTTAAATTTCTGGGTTTTTCTGGCATTGGATAGCTATATCACATTTATTGTAAAAATGTCGAGAAAACTCTGGCTTTCAAGCCGGAGATGAATCGACATACACAATAATCAGATAGACCGTTGTATGCCGTGCTAATGTAATCAAAGCAAATCGAAGCCGATGAACTTCGATAAATTAGGCATACAACTTATTATGGTAAACTTCCAGCCCTGGCAACAAACGCCAGCCACTTTAGGGGCTGGTAGTTTACACTGCCAGCAGAATAAACGATCTTGATGTGTTACGCCTCAGATAAGTTTGCCCCACGCATGCTCGAAATTGCAGGCCGTAAACCCAAGATCATTCTTTCCGACCTCCAGGGTGCCGTCCAGTTTCCTGAACCGGAACTCGTCCACCTCGGCGGGATACTCATTGTAATACAGAATTGACTTCATACCCATCCTCCTGGGCTGCTGGAATCGCCAGTATGCGCGGGTGTAGGCCTTGAGGCGCAGGAAGAATTCTTTTTCCTTGTCCTTGCCGGTAATCTCGAACACCGGCAATCCGTCCACAACCCTGTGGCGTATCCTGGTGTGCTTGGTGTTGAACCTGTACTCCGTGTCGGTGGGCTTATGGTAGAAATGTATTGACTTGTTCAGCCGGATATCGCATATGTCCAGGCCGCTTGTGGGCTTCTCCTTGCTCCGGAATATCTGGGGACCGATGTACGGCATGAAGTAGTCTATATAGCTTCCATCCTCGCAGTGCACCAGGCCCCAGTACCACGGCGGCGCGGGCGCATTCACCGTTACTCGCTGATGATAGGCGCTGCCCTCGATGGGCTTGCCTTTGATTGTTCCGGTGAGCTTCATTCCATAAATCTTCATGATATTGTAACTGTATTTCTTCGTGTACTGGTTCTCGTTGAACCTGTGCTGCTGGAGATAATCGTTCCACGGGGTCATTTCAAAATGAAAATCATTGTCCTGGTCCTTGATGTTAACAGTGTATTTCTCAGGTTTTCCAAAGAACCTGTAATCTGTGCCTTCCAGTATGGGATTCATCTCGCCTTCATCTCCGTCATGGCGCACCTCGAAATCCGCCTCCTCAAGCACCAGCGGGTCATACATCTCTTTCCCGTCGAACCACCATGCGGCCACCATGCCGTTGAATTTCAATGCGTCCCCTTCCCAGGTCGGCAGTTTGGAAACGCTCCACATGCGGTCCATCACCATTATGTCATCGGTGTATTTCGTGGACCACAGGATCATTAGCTGTTTTGTTTTGCCTGGGTTCTCCGGATCTTTTATGAAAAAAATCCACCACCACCACCACCAGGTGAGATTCTTTATCATATCGTCAGTTTTGAGAACCCACATGTTTTCATAGGGTTTGTGAATTTTGCCTGCAACGTCCTTGGCCATCACGGTTCTGGACGGCGCGCAGTTACAAATACCTGTCGGATGGTAGTGATAGTAGTATTCTGAAGTTTGCTCGTTAAATTGTAGATTATATATTGATGCTTCCAGTATGCTGTTTTATCAATCTTTTTTAGTGAACAGTGAATAGTGATAAGTGAAAAATGAAAAACGTAGTATTTTTGTCCTTGATAGCCAATTTTTTCACCATTTACCTCCCAACGTCACTTTTCACTATTCACTTTACACTTTTCACTAATCACTTCGGCCAGTCAATAAGTCCGTAAATCTACAATCTAAAATCTAAAATCTACAATCGTTATTGCTTCATTTCACTAAATACTTCCTGACGGCAAATTTTATGGTGTATCATTCCATGGCCCCTTCAAGAGGTTTTGAAATGGATGATTTGTACAAGGAACTGTGCGAGAAGGCGACCGAACTCATGGACATAGGTTCGGCAGCGGCCGTTCTGGGCTGGGACCAGCAGGTGAACATGCCGCCGGGCGGGGCTGAGGCACGGGGAAGGCAGATAGGCACTCTGGCCAAGATCGCCCATGAGACATTGATAAATCCGAGAATCGGCGTGCTCCTGGAGAAACTGGCACCCTTCGAGGCAGAGAAAGGTTACGGTTCAAAGGAAGCAAGCATAATACGCCTGGCCAGGCGGGAATACGATAAGGCCGTGAAAGTCCCGCCGGAATTCACCGGCAGGATGAGCGTTGCCCAGTCGGAGTGTTTCGACATCTGGCTCAAGGCAAGGCCCGCCAACGATTTTGCCATGGTCCGTCCCAGCCTGGAAAATGTCTTCGGGCTGTGCGCGGAATATTCTGATTTCTTCCCCGGTTACGAGCATCCCATGGACCCCCTCATCGACAACAACGATTACGGGATGAAGGCATCGGACATCCGAAGCATATTCGGCGAGCTCAGAAAGCAACTCGTGCCGATGGTGGATGCCATCGACAGTCAGGAACCGGCTGACGATACTTTTCTCAGGAAAAATTTCGATGCGGACAAGCAAATCGTCTTCGGCAAATCTGTTGTCGAGAAATACGGATACGATTTCAACCGCGGCCGGCAGGACATTGCCCCCCACCCATTCACCATAAGTTTCTCTGTGGGTGACGTCAGGATAACCACCAGGGTGCGTCCCAACTTCCTGGGCTCTGCGCTTTTCGGCACGCTTCACGAAGCAGGCCATGCCATGTACGAGCAGGGCAGCGCCACGGAACTCGACGGAACACCGGTCCGCGGCGGCACCTCCATAGGCGTGCATGAGAGCCAGTCCCGTCTGTGGGAGAACATTGTGGGTCGTTCAAGGCCGTTCTGGCAGCATTACTACCCCGGCCTCCAGGGAGATTTCCCAGAGCAACTCGGGGCCGTGCCGCTGGACAAATTCTACAGAGGCATAAACAAGGTTCAGAAAAGCCTCATAAGGGTGGAGGCGGACGAGGTCACTTACAATCTGCATGTGATGCTGAGGTTCGATTTTGAATGCGATCTGCTAACCGGAAAGCTGAAAACATCCGAACTCCCCGATGCATGGAACGACCGCATGGAGGCCGATATCGGCCTTCGCCCGTCAACGGACAGCGACGGCGTCATGCAGGACATTCACTGGTACAACAGCATTGTGGGATACTTCCAGGGCTACACTCTGGGTAACATCATGAGCGCCCAGTTCTACGATGCGGCTGTGATGACGCATCCGGAAATACCGGAACAGATTGGCCAGGGCGAATTCGCCACCCTTCACGCATGGCTGAAAGAAAACATCTACCGTCACGGCAGAAAATACACCGCCAGCGAGTTGCTGGAACGGGCAACAGGAAGCAGTCTGGAAATCGGCCCATACATGAAATACCTGAAAACGAAATATGGCGAGTTGTACGTTCTATAGAAACTTCTCCCAGGATTCGGAAACATCGTTCTCCAGGAAGCCTGCTGATTTGTAAAGCCCGATTGCAGGAACCGAATGTCCGCTAACGAAGGCCCTCTTGCACCCCAGCTTTTTCAGACGGCGTAGCCCTTCTGTTAGACAGGCCTTTCCCAGTCCCTTCCTCTGATAATCCGGGTGTGTTCCAACCGGCTCAAAATAGGCGGTGCGGGTAACATTGTCGTACCACACGGTGCAGAAACTGACGATTTCCCTGTTCTCGTCGATGGCCACGATGTCCAGTTCCATGTTGTAAAGCGGCGCGGCCCGGATGTTCCGGTACCATGCCCAGCCGTTGTAATTTTCCTCCGGGTCCTGCGGATGAAACGCCTTGAAGGAGCACCAGCTTCTCGACGGAAGGTCATCCATCACCGCCATGTTGCGGACTGTGTATCCTTCCGGAACGGAAACATCTGGAACGTCCGCATCCAGGTCCCTGCGGTTCTGCACCTCTTTCACTTCCGGCCTGTCGATTTTGGAATAGCCCCTCTGAAGAAGAACTTCATGGCTTCCCAGGTCCCCGGAATCCGACCAGACTATGACTTTACGCTTTCCGTCCATGCCCATGTCTGCGAGTTTGTTCTCAGCAACGGCCAGCATCTCACCGTAAAGGTCCGAGCAACAATGGTCCGGATGCATCTGGATGAACGCATGGCACTTTCCCTCCGGGTTCAGCACAGAAATAATTTCTCCGTTCTTTTCCCAGATATGGATGTTCTTTACGCCCAGGTCGCCGCAGTTCATTGAACCGTGCCAGCGCCAGTAATCCAGCCTGGCAACATGCCATGATAACTCTCTCAAGCCGTTGGCCAGCATTACCTCTCTCAGGAACCCACGTACTGCGGAATAATCCTCTTCACCGGCGTATTGCCGCATGACTGGTTTGATTGTCTCACCTGGAATCCGTGACCTTGATGATGTGGTATCCGAACTGGGTCTTCACCGGACCGATGATATCGCCCTTCTTGGCTGCGAAAGCAGCTGTTTCAAATTCCTTCACCATTTTGTTCCTGGTGAAGTATCCCAGGTCGCCGCCCTTCTTTCCCGAGGGGCAGGAAGAATGTTTCTTTGCCAGGTCCTCGAAATTGGCCCCGCCCTTGAGCTTGTCCATCAATTTGTCCGCTTCCGTTTGTTTATCCACAAGGATGTGGGATGCTCGTACTTCCTTTGCCATAATATCGCCAGTTGGGAATGTGTTTCCGAATATATAATGTTGAGGAAGGATTAGGCGGTGAATCGTCCCCTTCCAGCCAATCCCATCATGCCCCGCCTGTGAGGGCGGGGTTGTGCGCCTGATTGGACGAATCAGGCGAGGTGACACGATTACCGTCATCATCCTTTGGAAGCCTCGCCTGTAAGGGCGGGGAGGAGTTTAAACATGCATAAAACCCGGCTCCGGGGCTATGGCACCGGTTGACTCCCAATGCACGGGGCGATTGGCCAGAGAACTATTATTCATTGAACCTATGTCCCACCCATGGACTGCAAAAAAGAACAGAATCTGAAGAACTGCAACTGCACCTATTCCTGCGGCAAGAAGGGCATGTGCTGCGAGTGCCTGCACTACCACCTGGCCATGAAGCAGCTTCCGGCGTGTTGTTTTCCTGCGGAGGCCGAGAAAACCTATGACCGGTCATTCGAGAAGTTCGCGGAAGCCTGGGGTTTACAGTAGTGTGGAAAAACAAAACCAGCCCATTCAAGGGCTGGTTTTTACATATACATGCCGCCGTTGATATCGAGGACGTGGCCCGTGATGTAGGCCGCTTTATCCGAGGCGAGATACACGCAAGCGTAAGCGACTTCCTCAGGTTCGCCGAAACGGCCCAGCGGTATGCCCTTGAGGATCTTCTCCTTTACCTCTTCAGGGATTCCCTCCACCATGTCTGTCCGCGTGAATCCAGGTGCGATTGCGTTGACGGTGACCTTGCTCCTGGCCATCTCTCTGGCCAGGGCTTTTGTCATGCCTATTACACCCGCCTTCGCAGCGGCGTAGTTTACTTGCCCGATGTTTCCCATCTGACCCACTACCGATGCGATATTGATGATTCGTCCGTACTTTGATTCGGTGATGTGATCGAGAAATACCTTGGAGCAGTTAAAATAGCCAGTCAGGTTCACATCGATTACCTGCTGCCATTCCGCCTCGTTCATCTTCGAGAACATTCTATCGATATTTATGCCAGCATTATTGACCAGAATGTCTATCTTCCCGAAATTCTTCTCGATGGCGGTTTTCATCTTCCGTACTTCCGTGATATTGCTCGTGCTTGCCGGATATACCCATGTGTTTCTGCCGAACTTCTCGATCTCTCTCGCGATATCGTCAGCCTTCTGCTCGCTCTTGATGAAGTTGACAACGACATCCGCTCCTTCCTTCGCTAGCCCCTTGGCTACCTCTCTCCCGATTCCCCTGCTAGCCCCCGTGACGAGGGCCTTTCTTCCGTCCAACAATCCCATGTTCAGTCACCTCTATTTGTTTTTATATTTAGGTTCTCTTTTCTCTAGAAATGCGTTCATTGCTTCTTTTACGTCGTATGTGTCGAAGAGCGCACCCCATGCCTGGATTTCGTAAGCCAGACCCGCATTGAGCGGTGTTTCTAGAGCCATGGCGATTGCCCTTTTTGCTGAGATGAGGGCTGGCCTGCTCTTCGCACTAAGAATTCCAGTGAGATGCAATATGGCAAGTTCCAATTGCTCATGCGGTACAATCATGTTCACGAGCCCAATGGACAGCGCTTCCTCTGCGGTTATGTGCTTTCCTGTGTATATCATTTCTTTGGCTTTACCCAGACCTACTATTCTGCATAATCTCTGTGTTCCGCCCCAGCCAGGTATTATCCCAATATCGATTTCCGGCTGGGAAAAAACAGCATCCGGAGTTGCGATGCGGAGGTCGCAGGCACAGGAAAGTTCAACACCGCCTCCAAAAACGAATCCATTGAGAACAGCGATAACTGGAGGGAGGTCACGCTCAATTGTATGGCCCACTTTGTGCCCCAATCTCGCAAACTCGATTGCTTCGAGCACAGTTTTTTCGCGCATCTCCCTGATGTCCGCACCGGCCGTGAATAGCTTCATGCTGTTGCTTCTCCAGACCACGACGCTGACGTTCGTATCCTTGGCAATCTTCTGGAAAGCGTTGTCGAGTTCCAAGAGCGTTTCTTGATTGAGAACATTGAGGCATTTCGGTCGGTTGAGTGTGACCGTGGCGACCGACCCCTTGATGTCTAACAGGATATTGTTGTATTCATCCATAAAATCACTTCTCAGAATGCTTAGCAAGCCATTCGATTACTTCAGGCCACATGACCTTGTGGGCTTTTCTACCAACGGATATACCGATGTGTCCTGATGGGTTCTCGAAGACTTTTGTATCTTTACTTTTAACGTGTGGCAAAAGGCCAAGGGTCGAGTCGGGCGGCACTAAATTGTCAGAGGTTCCCACAATCAGAAGAAGCGGCATGGTAATCTTCTTCAAGCTGACTGGTTTTCCAGCGACCATGAGTTCGCCTTTTACTAATTTGTTTCCCTGATATCCATCTTGAATCCATTCCACAAAGAACCTCGCAGGTATCGAGATGCCATCGTTATTCCACTTCTCCATCCTGAAGAAATTATCCACGTAGTCTTTATCATCCACTTTTTCTACCAAGCCCAGGTACTTCAGGTAAGTATTCTCCATAGGGTTCAAGAGCATAAATCCATTATTGAGTATATCTGGCGTGCAGTTTCCATACGCTTCGGTGAATCTCGACACGTCAAATATGTCCTTCTGTGTCCAGACGTGCAACGGACCCCCCTTGACATTGAAGTCGATTGGTGCGGACATGATTATGAGGTTCTTCACCCTCTTCGGGTATAGAGAACTGAATATCGTTGAAAAGTACCCGCCGATGCAATATCCTAACAGTGAGATTTGGGTGCAGGAATTTTCTTTGCAGATGTGATCCACCGCATACCTCATGTAGAAATTTATATAATCATCCAAACAGGTGAATTTGTCCGCGTCAGAAGGCGAACCCCAATCTATGAGGTAGACATCGAATCCCTTTTCGAGGAATTTTCTGACTACGCTCCTGTCCTCCTGTAGGTCCAGGATATATGGTTTGTTGATGACCGCATAAACCATTAGCAGGGGCGTGCGGAATCCTTTCTTGGCTAGCGGTTTGAATCTGAGGAGACGCATTTTATTGTACTCAAAAACGACATCATATTCTGTCGTCTCACTGTTTATTGAATGCGGATTGGCAGTGAGATTAAACGCTTTGGCCAGCTTGAGATTGCCCTGCATTATTTCCTTTATAATGGCTTCGTTCATCATTTCCCTCCTTTGAGTTCTGATATCGCGTCCTGTAGGCGGTCCAGTTTTTTATTGAGATTATATAGATTGAAATTTATATCATCCAGGTCTTTCCTGGTAACAATGCCAAAGAGTTTAAGGTTCTCATCATTTGCCTTGTCCAGACGGATTTTCATGTCGGTTTTGTCTGCATATGCCTGTTTTAAATATGCCAGGAATGCCGGGGAAACAAGAAATTCCTTCAGCATATCAGAGTAGGCGCGCATGGCGGAAACGAATAATTCTTTCTGTTTCTGGAGTGACCCCTCATCCCCCTTCATGATCTGTGGCATTGCCATTGTAATATCCATATTCATTTTTTCCCAGTAATTATTCATGATGTTTGTGAACAGTGCCGAGTTCGTCGTATCCATTGGGGAACCGGGTTTGATTGCTTCGTTCCAGTTCTTGAACATTTCCTCTTGGTACTTTCGCATCACTTCGATGAGTTCCTCCGTTTTATCGTTGTTTTTTGAATTAGAACTGGCCATTAATTGTGGCCCCCTTCTGATTCTTTTGATTTCTTCTTGAGTTTCTTTTCTAACTCATTTACCTGAGCCCTAAGTTGGTTTACCTCATCCTCTAGGCTTGATGTGCTAGTAGACGCTGTGAAAGAGTTGAAGGGAGTCCACCTGGATGCGTCGAAAAAACTAGCATAAAGTTTATCGTAATCTGTCTGGGGACCTATTCCCATGAGCGATTTCCTGATAGTTTCCATGGTCTGGAACCAGCTTTTCTGGAACTCCCAGATTGCGTTCCGGGAGACATCTCCGTAATTGGCATTCCGCTCATCTTCTAAATTGGAATACATTTCCCGCAAGCTTCTTTCGATGGTTCCTAGGTGGGGCAGGTTGGGGTCCATATTCGAAATGGTTGAGTCCATCTTTTCTTTCAACTCAGATACGATGTCGTTCAACGCCTGGTACTCTACCCTGCTTTCCGTTATGTAATCGCTTACCAGTTGCATCATTGTCGAGGTAAGCTCGGACCAGGAGGTGTAAATACATTCATTGCCTCCATTGCTCTTGGAATCGAGCAAGGCGATGACGTTTTCCGCATGTTTGGTCCACATTTTCTCCAACGCGACATATGGGGCATTTCCCCCCTCCAATATTTGTATCATCCTGGCATTAATTTTATTCTGGTAATTCTTCCAGACATTGTAGATTTCCAGGTAGGGCTCTTTGTTCTCGCTGAGTATATCTGTCATAAGTTTATTGACGGGTTCGGATTCCGCCAACCATTTTGTTGAGATATCTTCGTATTGTTTCGTTACGTTCTTGATGCCCATCTGTATCTGATTCGCAATATTTTTTTGCAATTCGTTCCAAACGTCATTGAAAGATTGATTTGTTTCGTTCATTGTTATCTCCCGCCTTTATACTAAATTTCGTTGGTCGCTTGCTTCGCCAGAATTTCATTCATCTTCTTGGTGAATTCCATCCAGGTGGATTCGATTGAATTGTATTCGCGCGCCATGGCAGCATTATCCTTCTCGAAGAGGTCTGCGGTGTACTTGGGCAAATCCTCGTACATTGTAGCAAGGTTCTGAAGGTGATTCTTCTGTTCCTCCCCTCGTGAACTGGCTACTTTATTCATAATATCGGTGAAAACACTCCACTTGTCGAATAGTTCCGCATACTGGTTGATGTTCTTCCGCGTGGTTTCCAGAAGATTTGTATTGATCTTGGCGTATTGCTCTTTCCAGAGGTTGGCCAACTCTCGGTAGTCATTGTCGCCAATGTCCTTGCTGACATTCTCATGTACGCTGGCATTGAATGTTGCCCAATTTTTTCCAATATTCATATATTGTTTCTGCTGGGCATCAATCGCTTTGTTCATCTGATTGAACATGTCTAGTTGCTGTTCCATCCAGATATTCATAATGTCTTCCATGTTCTCCCCTGAAGCGTTTTTCTTCTCTTCATTGCACTTTTCGTCAGCTCTAGGCTTTTCATTGACTTTCTTCTTTACCATTTTCTTTCCTCCCTCATGTGCGTGAAAAATACTATAGATTCGTATTTATCACAAATATAACCTTCACACTTGAAAATCTATTATTATGTCAAGGTATATGTAGTTTTCTATGGTGACACATGTATATGGGTCGCACAAGTACATCATCAATTAACCGAAATTAGGTAATGTCCTCGATTGTACCGCATAACTAATATACTTGATGTTGCATATATGTTCTTATGGCGAGACCACGAAGTGAAGTAAAAATTACGTGCCAGATTCCCACGTGCAAATATTATCTTAAAGAA